>Ga0185299_10000114_pt1 | contig 252410 bp, 253 predicted proteins | sample PaiPotPPA55metaG_FD_128002 | JGI IMG/M metagenome (GOLD analysis project Ga0185299, IMG submission 128002) | Iron sulfur acid spring bacterial and archeal communities from Banff, Canada, to study Microbial Dark Matter (Phase II) - Paint Pots PPA... ...
GACGCTGATGTGAACGCGCGAGATCCCTGGCTCAGCTGAAGTGCGCTCGGGATGACGCATTTCCAAAAAAAAAAGCGGCGCCACCCAATGCAATCCTGTGAGACGGCGTCATCCCGAAGTCCCCGCGCTGTCACCGGCGGGGCGAGGGATCCGGCGTGCAGCGGCACCGGTCATCGGTATGTTCAGCCGTCACAGATAGCCGTGTCTAGAAATGTTCTCGTGTGATCCGCGCAAGATCCCTCCCTCGGCTGAAGTGCGCCGAGGTTCGGGATGACGGATTTCCAAAAAGAAAAGCGGCGCCACCCAATGCAATCCTGTGAGACGGCGTCATCCCGAAGTCCCGCGCTTTCATCAGCGGGACGAGGGATCCGGCGTGCAGCGGCACCGGTCATCGGTATGTTCATTCGTCACAGATAGCCGTGTCTAGAAATGTTCTCGTGTGATCCGCGCAAGATCCCTCCCTCGGCTGAAGTGCGCCAAGCTTCGGGATGACGGTTCCAAAGAAGGAAAGCGGTGGAACCCAATGTGTCCTCTGAGACGGCGTCATCCCGAAGACCCCGCGCTGTCACCAGCGGGGCGAGGGATCTGGCGTGCAGCGGCACCCCAGGGAGAATGTCCACACGTTAATGTTCATTCGTCACAGACACTGCAGGACATCGTGTTCTAGAAATGTTCTCGTGTGATCCGCGCGGATCCTCCCTCGGCTGGTAAAGGCGCCGAGGTTCGGGATGACGCATTCCGGGGAAAGGAAGGTAACGTGCGAAAGCCCAAACGATTTCACGTTTACATCATGACGAATCGGCCGCGTTCGCATGTGCTGTACACGGGCATCAGTGGAAATCCGAGCCATCGCGTGTTTCAACACAAGAACAAGCTAGTGCCCGGATTCACCAGCCGATACAATCTCACGCGTTTGGTGTATTACGAGTGCTTCGTTTATCCCGACGCGGCGATCGCTCGCGAAAAGGAAATTAAAGGATGGCGTCGAAGTAAGAAGATTCGCTTGATCGAATCCATGAATCCTCATTGGCGCGATCTGGCAGAGTCATGGACGGAGTTGTATAAGCCTTCGGATTCGTTTTCTACGAACATTCCCATGCGCTCCACGCAAGATTCCTCGCTCGGCTGGTAAGCGCGCCGAGCTTCGGGATGACGCATTCTGAGACATCACTCACAACCCTGCTGCTCGCTTGCTCATCGTACCGGATCAATGCGCAAACTCGCCTTTCGCTCACTGTTTTGCTTGCTGCTCGCAGCTTCTCCGCTGTTTGCACAGAAGCGCGTCGAAGCCGGCATCTTTCTCGATTACCTGAACGTGTCGCAAACCAGCACCAACAACTTTGGACTCGGAGCACGCTTCGGCTACCGCGTCCATCGCGATGTAATGATGGAAGGTGAACTGGCCTACGACTATGGCCTCAACTTCGACGAAGCCTATCGCAATATTGTTAACGGAAACCTGGCTGCGATCGAACGCACGTCGGTTGGCGTCACGCACGGTTTGGTCGGGCCAAAGCTGCAGCCCTCAGGCGGCGGATTCCGTCCGTTCGTTACGCTGAAAGGCGGCTTCATGGATTTTCGCCTGAGCCCCGGCCTGCTCCCCTTGAGCAATGCGGTGAGCACCCTGCTTGGCTTGCGAACATCGAATTTGAACGCGGCCATCTATCCGGCAGGTGGCGTGGAGGCGGCGCTCGGACCCGTAGGTCTGCGGTTTGAAGTTGGCGATGAAATTTATTTCAACAATGGCGCGCACAATAACCTGCGACTCACGTTTGGACCAATAGTCCGGTTTTAATTGCGGCGGGAGTTGTGTCGCGCAAAAGTCAAAATCCCACCCCTTCGACTCCGCTCAGGGCAGGCCCTAGTCGCGAAAAACGCGACTGAGGATGGGGCACCCTCGTTCACTGCTAGTCCTCGCTTCCATAAGGTCGGAGTTATACTGCTGCTCGACATCCGGCCGCTGCTAGCGGCGGTCGAAAAAGGGGAGGTGGTCATGCCCGTAAAACAAGGGGATCTGTCTCTGTTACAGCATCCCGCAGCCCGCGAACTTCTGCAGTCAAAAATTCCTGCGCGTTTGGCGTACGTCTGGATGGACGGCACGCCAAGGGTGGTCCCCATCTGGTTTCACTGGAACGGAAGCGAGTTTGTAATGGCAACGCCGCCGAAAGCGCCGAAGCTCAAGGCACTGGCGAAGAACCCAAAAGTTTCGTTGACCATCGACGACAATACTTTTCCTCACAAGGTGTTGCTGATACGCGGCACCGCGCAATTGAAAACCGTAGAGGGAGTGGTGCCGGAATACGCGGCCGCGGCCGAGCGTTATTTTAGTCGCGAACAAGGACAAGCGTGGGTGGCGCAAATGGGACATATGGTCTCTTCTATGGTACGGATCACGATCACGCCCGAGTGGGTGGGACTGCTGGATTTTCAAACGCGGTTTCCCAGCGCTCTGCCAGTTTGATGTGAAGTCCTACCGTGCCCGAGATTTGCGGTGCATAATGTCTGCATTCCAGGAGGGCACAATGATTCGCGAACGAGCTCTAAAAGTCGTGTTGGTGCTGGTGGGATTGCTCTTCACGGCTGGAGTTTATCCCTTGATGATGTTTTTCTCGCGACAGCCCGCGCTGGCGATGATGCTCAGCCTCTATGTCACGCTCGGAATCTTCCTGTTGCTGGCAGCACGGAACCCTTCAGCGCATCGTAGCCTGATCGCCTTCGCCGCATGGTCGAGTTTTGCTCATGCGGCAGTTATGGGAACGCAGGCATACAGGAAAATTGTCGAACGCCACGAGTTGATAGGTGTGGCGGTGTTCGTCATCATCGGTGTTGCTCTGATCGGCCTGGCTCCGGCAAAGCAACCAGTCGAGCGAGTGACAGCAGCCGGTGCGTAAAATCGCACACGCTTCGGACTAATGTCACCTTCGCAAGAGCATCCTTGCTAAAGCACGTGCAATTGTAACCGGATGAGTTGCCAAAGTGCAGATTTGGCCTAACACACTTTGCGGCTCGTGGAAGACGCCGAGTTGTCTCAAGACCGTACCGCGGTCGTAGTAGATTTTTTCTCCGGCCAGGCGATCGCTCGAGTCGAACGTGTACACGGCGCAAAGCGGTAGCTTGACTCTTCGTCCTGTGGCGGGAAGACCGCGCCAGGGACCGAGCTGCGTTCCATGAATCATGACTTCGAGCAGGATGGCATCGTCTGCCACGTGCCGTCGCTTGACCTCGATTTCTAAGTCAGGGAGTGCCGTCATCATCTGCTCGTAAAACAGCCGGACTCCGCTCTCGCCCTCATAGTGTTCGCCCCAGGCTTCATCATCGTAGTGTGCGGTGTCGCCGAAGGTGCGAAGAACACCTTCAAGGTCGTGTGCATTCTCCAGCCGAACGTGTTGCTCAACAGTTGCCACGCGAGCTGAGCGCTTGTCTTTTTCTGCTCCTCCCGCTGGAAAAGATGCGGTTGCCATATGCACCTCCAATTGCGCTTTTCCGAAACCCTGAACTGCAGCCACAAATAATACATCCATTGACAATTCTTTACGCATAACTCCAGTCGCCTCAGCGCATTGCCGCAACTTTCCAGATGGAACCGTGTTTCCACTTATGTAAGTCGGAGGTGACGAAATGACGAAAACAAGCTTACTTCTGGTGTTGGGATTCGCGCTTGTACTGGCTTCTGAGGCTGCGCCGAAGGCGAAGGCTGAAGTCGTGGTGGGAGTCGGTGTCGGGGCCCCGGTTTATCCAGTGCGCGCTTACGGTTACGTTGGGCCGCGGTATTACGCGCCACGGTATGTTGCGCCTGCTTACGTGGCACCGGGACCTTACGTTGGGTTTGGGCCTGCACCTATTTACCGCCGGTACTACGCAGAGCGCGGACCGTATTTTTACGGTCGTCACTATGAGCGCCGATTCGAGGGACGTCGCGAGTTTTATCGTGACCGCCGTTGAGAGCGGACTCGAACGCGCGACTTGGGTGGGGCGAGGGCTGTTCATGGCGAAAGCTATGAGCAGCCCTTAGTATCCGCCGCCGAAATGGGGAAAAGGATGTGTAGTTAAAAGAAAGGGCTGAATATGAAGTTACGAACATTAGTACTAGGTTTGGGAATGATGGCATCTGCGTTTTCGTTCTCCGCGCAGAAGGCAACGGCGTCTGAGCAGAGAACGATAGCGATCGATAAGCAAGTGAAACATGATTTTGATTACGCAATCTTCGATGACCAAGGAACAATTTCAGGCTTACGGTTGGCGCATTCCTTTCCTGATCTCGATTATTTTGGTGGCGATCTCGCTTTACATCCGGCTGAAGATGAAAGAGTCGCCCATCTTCGCCCACATCAAAAGCACCGGACAGGCGTCGACGCAGCCGCTCAAAGACGCTTTCACCAAGTGGAGCAATCTGAAGCAAGTGCTGATTTCGCTATTTGGCGCGACTGCCGGCCAGGGCGTGGTCTGGTACACAGGGCAGTTCTACGCGCTGTTCTATATGCAGACGATCCTGAAAATAAATCCTCGCACCGCCAACATTGTGGTCGCGCTGGCGCTGTTGTTCGGAATGCCATTCTTCACTGCGGTCGGTGCGCTCTCGGACCGCGTTGGCCGCAAGAGGCTGATGATGGCCGGCTGCCTGCTCGCCGTGCTTACTTACATTCCAATCTACAAAGCCATGGAACGGGCGGCCGGCAATAACGTTGTCACTTTGAAATCTGCACGCAACAAAGTCACTGGCGCAATAAGCCTGACGCCGCTGACCACTGACGCGGCTGGTGCGCTTGTCCCGGCAAAGGAAGCTGCGAATCCGAATCTTCCGTTGCTGGTCGCGCTGGTGTTCGTGCAGGTAATCTACGTCTGCCTGGTTTACGGGCCGATCGCGGCCTACCTGATAGAGGCGTTTCCGGCGAAGGTGCGGTACACATCGCTCTCGTTGCCTTACCACATCGGCAACGGCGTCTTCGGAGGACTCTTGCCGCTCATCGGCCTGTCTTCCTGCGCCGCCACGGGAAATATCTACGCCGGGTTGTACTATCCGATGATCGTCGCGGGCATGACCTTCATTGTCGGAAGCCTGCTGCTGCGCGAAACTCACGGCCGCCGTATTTGGGACGAAGTCTCTGGTGGCTCGGCGGTTGTTTCCAGACACTGAGGCGTTCGGCGCAAAGTGCAGCGTCGCGTGGGCTGATTTGTTGAAAGGCCGTCGCCGATCTGCGATCGCTGCTCCTTCTGCTATGCTCCAGGCGTGAAGCGGCCCTCAATCGCGATAGTCGGCATGGGACGGGTGGGGACTGCGCTAACGCGGCGGCTCTCTGAAGCTGGATACAAAGTTTCAAAACTCCATTCGCGTGGGCGATTGCGTGTTTCGCAACTGCGCACCGATGTTATTTGGTTTTGTGTTCCGGATGCGGAAATTGCTGCGGTTGCGCGAAGCTTCTCCGAAATAGAGTGGGAACGAAAATTCGCTTTCCACTCCAGCGGTGTTCTCACCAGCGACGTGCTTGCGCCGTTGCGGCGCGCGGGAGCACGGGTCGCTTCCGTCCATCCTCTGATGACTTTCGTGAGAGGTTCTGTGCCGGAGCTTGCTAGCGTGCCCTTCGCGATCGAAGGAGATCCATCAGCGGTTCGCGTGGCGCGAGCGATTGTTCGCGATCTAGGCGGCCGTCTGGTCGGGATCAGCAAACGCGACAAAGTTGCTTACCACACCTTCGCGACCATGATATGTCCGATGCTGGTGTCGCTACTTGCCGCTTCGGAGAAAGCTGCTGCGCTGGCAGGAATACCGAAAACCGAAGCCCGACGCCGCATGCTGCCGATAATTCGTCAGACCCTCAGCAACTACGAGAAGCTCGGTGCTGCGGGCGCATTCAGCGGGCCCATCGTACGCGGGGATACAGCAACCATAAGTGCTCACTTGACCGCACTCACTAGAGTGCCGGTCGCCAAGACGGTTTATGCGGGACTGGCACAAGCTGCGCTGAAGTTCCTACCTAACCGGAATCGGCGTCAAATTGCCCGCATCCTTGATGCAGATTTCTCTGCGATCTCAGCGAAACCTCTGCGCACTCTGCGGTTAAAAACTTTAAAACCTTCGAAAAGACTTTAATCGCAGATCGCGGAGAGAGATCGAGTTCGCAAAGAAAGCATTTTGCCGAACAGCATTAGTCCGGGAAGAATTCACCGCAATGTGAGACACATAAATCCGGTGAGCAGGCGCTCAACTCCTCGAAGCTGAATGTTCCCGAGGCGACCGCCAGTATTTGCGCCCCCACCTGCCTTGCAGCTTCAACATCGGAGGGAGTATCTCCGATAAAGCAGGCGCGTGCACCGGCGCCGAGGTGCGTGGTCACAAACTCGAGCGCGTTGCGGAAAATTTCAGCCCGGCTCTCGTGACTATCGCTGAAGCATCCAAACATGAAGAATTTGCGCAGTCCTGCGGCTTCGATCTTGTGCCATCCAACCGTTTCGAGATTTCCCGACGCGACGCCAAGTAACTTTCCGCTTGCCTTTAGTAGCTCGAGTAGTTGAACGATGCCAGGGCAAACCTTGGGGGCGAGCTTGCGATGGTTAGCTTCGACCTCGCGGCGGACCACCGTCAGTGCAGCTGGCAGCTTCGCCTCGAACTCGCTATCCGAAATGCCCTCCCGCGCCAGCGCCGCTCGCAGAATTGAGAGATCGGTTTTGCCGTGATACCGAATTCCTTCGATCGTAGTGTCGACTCCGTACACCTCGATCATCGCTTGATGCAGCGCGTTCCAGTGGACCAGGTCTTTGCTGACCAGTAGGGTGCCGTCGATATCGAAGACGTAGGCGTCGGCTAAAGGTAGTGTTGCCATGGCGAGCCAGGAACTGCTCACAGCGAAAAATCTTCAACCACAGAGGGCACAGAGTTTCACAGGGTGAATCCAGGACGGACGAAGGGCACTCATTTGTTGCAAGGGTGTGTATTCACTCAGACCAGCATGAGTCGATCGATTGATCGGGCGCGTCCGCTGGCGTCATCACTTTCAATTACCACAGCGCACAAACGCGGGTCGCCGGTCGCGGCTTCGAAGCGCATCGGCATATTGTGCAAGAAACGATCGATGATCATTTCCTTCTTCACCCCAATCACGCCATCATAGGGCCCGGTCATGCCGACGTCGGTGATGTAGGCCGTCCCGCCGGGAAGCACACGCTCATCGGCGGTAGGAACGTGCGTGTGGGTTCCGACGACGGCCGTCACACGTCCGTCCAAATACCAGCCGAGCGCTATCTTTTCCGACGTGGCCTCCGCGTGCAGGTCGACAAAAATGATTTTCGCCTTTACCTGCTTCAGTATTTCGTCGGCTTTACGAAAGGGATCGTCATTTGAGGCCATGAACACGCGCCCTTGCAGATTGATTACAGCATAGGGGACGTCGTTCTTTCGTCCCTCATAAACCCCCCAGCCGGGCAGGTCGGGCGCATAATTTGCCGGACGCAGAATTCTTCGCGCCGGACTGTGCAGGTCGCCGTCGGCAGAGGCGTAGTAATCGAAGAGTTCGCGCTTGTCCCAGACATGATTGCCGGTGGTGAGCACGTCGATGCCAAGATCGAACAGGTCTTCCGCTAGCGCGGGCGTGATGCCGAACCCGGCGGCCGAATTCTCCCCATTGGCGAGCACCAGATCGATGCGCTGCTCGCGCACTAAGTCCTTGAGACGTTCACGGACAATATTACGTCCAGGCCGGCCAAAGATGTCGCCGATGAAGAGAATCCGCACTCAGTTTCGATGGTACCACTTGACCAGCGGCAGGAAACGAGGAGGAACGGGAGTCCTCGCCCGTTCTATTTTGAGCTATCCAGCTCCGCGCGTCGCAGAAAGTCGTAGTTGCCCGACGAATTCAGCTGCAATCCGTGGACTCGCTTCGAATAAACCATCACGTTATCGAAGTACCACAAATTAATATAGGGCAAATCTTCGGCGAGGATCTCCTGGATCTCGGCATAGTCCTGCTTGCGTGCATTCTGGTCGACTTCGGTCCGGGCTTTCTCGATGAGCGCATCCACCCGCGCATTGCTGTAGTACTGACGGTTGGCGCCGTTGGGAATAATTCGTGCGGTGTCGAAAGCGTACTCGAAGATTTCCGGATCTTCGTTGCCGCCGATCCAGCGCAGGGAGTAGACCTGAAATTCTCCGTGGGTAATGTCGGAAAAGAAAGTCGCAAATTCAAAGCTGCGAATATCGAGGGCGATGCCCACATCGCGGAGCTGCTGTTGAAAGACTGCCGCCATGGCGCGCGAGCTTTCCTCAGTGGAAGTTTTCATGATGAGGTGGAAGCGAACCCCTTCGTTCGACTTGTATCCAGCGTCATCGAGCAACTGCCGGGCTTTTGTCGGATCATAGGAGTATTGCGCTACGTGAGGATCGTAGGCCCAGCTTTCCGGCGGCAAAACGCTTGCAGCCGGCCGGGCTTCGTCGCCCATAAGGTAACGAATCAGAGGGCCCCGGTCGAGCGCATAAGAGATCGCCTGCCGCACTCGCACGTCTTCCAAAATCGGATCGCGCAGGTTGAATGCCATATAGGCCAGTCGCGTTCCCGGTCCCCGCAGGAGTGCGAGCCGTGGTTCGCGCTGCAGTGCCGTCTCCATGTCTGGAGTGAGCGCGTTAATTTCGACGTCCGCGCTGCCCTTGCGCAATTCGAGCGCACGGGTAGTGGTGTCCGGCACCACTAGAAAATCAACCTTATCTACCCGGGCTTTTGCAGCCCAGTACTTAGGGTTGCGCTCGATGACAACTTCCTTGTCCTGCTCGGCACGCACGAAGCGGAATGGCCCGGAGCCGATGGGATTGCTGCTCAGTTCATTGCCGCTGCCGTAAGGCACAATTCCCATGCCCTCGCCGCCGGCAATGTTCCACAACAGCCCGGCCCATGGCTCCTTCAGGTGAAAGATGACGGTTGAATCGTCGGGGGCGTCAATGTGATCGACCAAACGGTAAGCTGCCGCCTTGGTGCTGCGGATTTTTCCCTGCAAGAGGGAATCGAAGCTCCACTTCACATCGCGTGAAGTCAGCGGGCGTCCATCGCAGAAACGCACGCCTTGGTGCAAATGAAAAATGTAAGTCTTCGGGTCGGGAATTTCCCACCGCTCCGCCAACCCCGGTTTCACCGACAGCTGCTCGTTGCGGGAGAGAAGGTTGTCGAAGAGCAGACCGTCGATGCGCTCGGATTGGGCATCCAGTCCCACCCGCGGATCAAGATTCGTGGGGCTCGATTCGATAATCACAACCAGCGTGTTTGGATCGGGCTTGCGGGAGCAGGAAGTGAAGACAAGCGCCAAAATAACCAGAGACCATGTTGGCACGGACGTCCACGTCCGTGCCTTCGTCCCGCCGGGACGAAAGCTTCGGAAGTTGATGATTGACGGGCGGGCGCGGACGCCCGCCGCTACACCTTTCGATGGATGAGCGTGGGTGTGCGTCGCTGTACCGATCGTCATTCGGCTTCCATCGCCATCTGGTAGAGCGTGGTCACCGTCTTCCAGTTCCGCATGGTTACTGAAAGCGAGAGCACGCGGTCGAGCGGGTGCTTCCACAGGCTGCTGCCGGATACACCGTTGGGGAAATAAAAATATATTTCTTTGCCGGAGCTATGGGTTCGGTCGGGTGCGAGCGTCAGCTCCTGCAACTTTTTTAAGGCCGTTGCCGGGGCTGACTCCGACAGAAAGGCCACGTGCAGCTTCGAGGTATCGATGCCACGCTCTTTGGTAAACGGATTGTCGTCGATAATCTCTTTCATTTCTTCTCGGCTGCGCGAGATCACCTCGGCGGAGAAGCCGAAATCTTTCAGGATGCACTCGCCCAGTTTGTTCGACAACGCCGCCGGCGAAAGTTTCGCTGCGCGAAAGATGGCGTTGCCGCTCTGGATGTAAGTTTTCACCCCAGCGAATCCCAGTCCTTCGCAAGAAGCGCGCAGCTTCTCCATCTTCATCCGCTTATGCGGACCGATGTTGATCCCGCGTAGCATGGCAATGTAAACCGGCATAAAAACCAGCCCTTAGCCTTTAGCCGTTAGCTCTTAGCGAACCCAGGTTTTTCGGGCTAAGAGCTTAAGAGCTAAGAGCTAAGAGCTTCTTACGGATACGAAATCTTTCCCAGCGTTACCGCCCGCTTCGCGCCCGTGGCCGAAGGCACATTCGACGGCCTGCGGTTCCAGGTCTCGTAAGCCATGACCGCGAAGGCCACCGCCTCTTTGGCGCTCGAAGGAATTCCGAACTCGTCTGAAGACCGCAGGTGCAGCCCTGGCCCACGGACTTCGTTACCCAGCCAAGCCATCAGCGTGGGGTTTTTCGCACCGCCACCGGAGACGATCAGCTCGCTGAAGCTGCCCTTGGGCAGAACGAACCGTTCGATGGCCTTCGCAATGGAGCGGACCGTCAGCGCGGTGGCGGTCGCGATCACGTTACGCTTGTCAATTGCTTTTTGGGCTGATCTCGTGGCCGAAGTCTCGGTGCGTGCTTTGGTTGCGCCCAGTCGACGGCAGGCATGCAGGAACTCGCGCGCGAACTCGCGTCCAAATTGCTCGCGTCCAGCGGTCTTCGGTGGCGGCTCGCGAAAAAAAGCATCGCCGAGAAAGCGTTCGAGCGCCTCCTCGAGTACGCGGCCGGACGCGGCGATCTTGCCGTCGCGATCGCAGGGCTGTCCGAACAACTGCTCGGCCAGGGCATCGATCAACATATTTCCCGGACCAGTGTCGAAAGCCACCACTTGATTCAGCGCAGCCGCCGCCGGGATCGAGGTCAGGTTGGCGATGCCACCAAGATTCAGCGCAATGCGCCCGATCTTCGGGTCGCGATACAGAAGATAATCGAGGTAGGGAACCAGCGGCGCGCCTTTGCCTCCTGCCGCCATGTCGGCGGGACGAAAATCAGAGACCACCGGCAGCCCGGTCCTTGCCGCCACTACCGCGCCCTCTCCCGTCTGCCAGGTGACTGCCAGCTTGCGGCCCAAAAACGAAGCGGGCACGCCCTGATGATAAAGCGTCTGCCCGTGGCAGCCGATCAGTTCGGCATTGGTACGCAACCGCTTTTGAGTAGCGATCACCGCTTCGGCGTAAAGCTCGCCCAACAGAAAATTGAGCCGCGCCAGATCAGCCACACTCGCGCGCGGCGAATTCATGGAAATTAAAATTGTGCGCCGCACATCGGCAGGGTAGGGAAATTCTGCGTGGCCGAGAAACTTCATCCGGACCTGTCCCGGAGATCCCTTTCCGCTCGCCCTCCCTCCGTGGCCGCTTTTGGGAGTGACCGGATCTTCCACCCGCACCAGCGCCACGTCGATGCCGTCGGCCGAGGTCCCGCTCATCACCCCGGCCACGATCATCGCCTGGCCCCGGCCCCGGCCACCGCCGAAAGCGCCCGCAAGCGCACCTGCTCGCTGAACTCCCACAGTTGGGTGGAGAGCCGGCTGATCTTCTCGGGCGTGGGCACCGGCGCCCGGCGCTTCAACTCTTTAGATTTTTTTTTGAAGGCCGCTACCCGTTTCGCCGACTCAAGCACCCTGCGCCGGAACTTCGAGTCCCGCTCCGCTTCCCGCAACATGGTTTCATACGCGCTTTCAATGCGCGCTGGCTCGTGGCAGATCAGGCAGAGGTCGCCACCGGCGGCGATGAATTTCGTGGCCGCCTCATCGATGGGCGCAGCCTCGAGCACCCCGCCCATTTCAAGATCGTCCGAGACCACCAGGCCGCGATAGCCGATGCGGCGGCGCAGCACATCGGTGATCCAGTATTTCGAGAGTGACGCCGGCAGCGGGTCGTTGGTGACATCGGGATAGCTGGCGTGATTGACCAGCACCATGGGCAGTTCGCCCTTCATCAGGCGGTAGGGAACCAGGTCTTCCTCCCAAAGCTGATTGAAAGATTTCCTGATCACCGGCAGCTCATGATGGGAATCGAGATTGCCTTCGCCAAGCCCCGGGAAATGTTTGCCCGCGCCGATCACCTCTGCACCCCCAAGCCCCGCGAGAAATTCCCGGGCATAGGTTGCGACTGCTTTGGGGTCAGTCGAAAAAGCCCGCGAGCTCATCACCTTGCGTGAAGCTGCAAAAGCCAGATCGAGCACCGGGGCAAAGTCCAGGTTGAAGCCGAGTGCGCAGCTGATCTTCCCGATAATTTCGCCGTGCTTGCGATAGAGCTTGCGCTCACCGGTGGCAAAAACCTCCGCCGCTGAAGGGGTGGGGCCGGTCACATTGCGGAAGCGGTCGACGCGCCCGCCTTCGAGATCGACCGATGTGAAGAGCCGGTCTTTGACCCTGGCCTGGCAGTCGTTGAGCAGCTTTTGAGTTTGTTGTGCGTTAATGATGTTGCGGGCGAAAAGAATTACCCCCGCCGGCTGGATGCGCGCCAGCATCTCGGCGAGCGCGGGCGTGAGCTCGGTGCCGTCAAAGCCAATGATCAGGAGTTGGCCGACTTGCTTTGCCAGTGACATTGATTTTCGTAAGGGGCTCATCAGCGACGCGAAATTACAAGAAGCATATCAAGATTGGCGTATTGGCATATAAGAAGATAAGAAGAGAAGATAAGAAGTAACTCTGCTGCTTACTGAACCTGCTGCTTCAACTGGGAGAGCAGATTCAGCGCCTCGAGCGGCGTGAGCCGGTCTAAATCGAGCTCGCGCAGGCGTTCGAGCACCGGCTGCGATAAGGGCGTAAAGATGGTCAGCTGCGGGCGTCTTTCAGACGCGCTACCCCCCGCGATTTGCGCGCTCAGCTGCGATTCGGCGCTCTCGTGTTCGGCCAGTACCTCTCTGGCCCGCCGCACCACCTCATCCGGCAGTCCGGCGAGCTTGGCCACTTCGATCCCGTAACTGCGGTCGGCGGGGCCGGGCTCGACCTTGCGCAGGAAGACAATTCCGCTCGGGGTTTCTTTTACCGCCACGTGATAGTTCTTCACTCCAGCGAGCTGTTCGGCCAGTTCGGTCAGCTCGAAATAGTGGGTGGCAAAGAGCGTCTTCGCCCGGGTGCGCGCGTGCAGATACTCGATCGCCGCCCAGGCGATGGCCAGGCCGTCGTAGGTGGCGGTGCCCCGGCCCACTTCGTCCAACAGGATCAAAGATTTTGGGGTCGCGGTATTCAAGATGGCGGCGGTCTCGGTCATCTCCACCATAAAGGTGGAGCGCCCGCGGGCCAGGTTGTCGCTGGCGCCGATGCGGGTGAAGACCCGGTCGACGATCCCGAGCCGCGCTTTTTCCGCCGGAACAAACGACCCCATCTGCGCCATGATGACCATCAGAGCGGTCTGCCGCAAGTATGTCGACTTGCCGCCCATGTTCGGCCCGGTCACCAAGAGCAGGGTGTGGGTGGTTGAGTTGAGATAGAGGTCGTTGGGCACGAAGCGCGAGTTTTTATCAGAATCGTAACGGGACAAATCGCGCGCCGAAAAATTCTGCCCGGATAAATCCTGCCGCTCGATCACGGGATGGCGTCCGGCCACGATCTCGAGATCGCCAGTTTCGTCGAACTGGGGACGGCAGTAGTGTCGCTCGGCCGCCAACTGGGCAAAGTTCGAAAGCACGTCCACTTCGGCGAGCGCCAGCGCGGTCTGGCGGATGCGCCGGGCCTCTCCGGCAATTGCGGCCCGCAGATCGCCAAAAATTCGCCGCTCGATTTCGACGATTTTCTCCTGGGCGTCGAGAATTTTCGCCTCGTACTCCTTCAGCTCGGGGGTGGTAAAGCGCTCGGCGTTGACCAGGGTCTGGCGGCGCTCGTAATTGGGCGGAACCAGGTGCAAGTTGGCTTTCGAGATTTCAAGGTAATAGCCGAAGACCGAGTTAAAGCGCACTTTGAGCGAGCCGATGCCGGTGCGCTCGCGCTCCCGCTCTTCCATGCGGGCCAGAAACTGCTTGCCGTTGCGGCTCAACTCGCGGAGCTGGTCGAGTTCCCCGTCAACTCCGGTTTTCACTATCCCGCCGTCGTTGAGCGCGATCGGCGGCTCGGGCACGATGGTGCCTTCAATTCGCTGGCGCACATCCGCCAGCTCGTCCAAGTTCTGGTAAAGCGACTGCAATCGCGATGACGCAAACTGCGCCAATGCCGCCCGCGCTCCCGGAATTCGAGAGAGCGAAGCCGCCAGCGCCAGCAGATCGCGGGGATTAGCGGTCTCAAGCGTGACCCGGCTGAGCAGGCGTTCCAGATCGAGCACGCCGGTGAGGGCGCGTCGCAGCTCCTCGCGGGCGATGGTATTTTTCACCTGCTCTTCGACTGCATCCAGCCTTTGTTGGATTTCACCGGCGTCAACCGATGGCCGCAGCATCCACGCCCGCAGCAGGCGCTTGCCCATGGGAGTCTCGGTGGCATCGAGTGAGCGAAACAGGGTCACGCCGGCATCGGTCCCGGAAAACAGCGGCTCCAGAATTTCCAGATTGCGGACGGTGACCGTGTCGAGCACCAGCGAGGTCTGGCGCTCATAAAACCCGATGCGGTCGACGTGGTCGAGCCCTCCCCGCTGAGTCGAGCGCACGTAATGCAGGATGGCGCCCGCGGCCGCTGCAGCAGCCGGCTTCCCCGCCAGGCCGAAACCTTCGAGCGAGAGCACGCCAAAATGATTTTCCAGCAGCGGGATGGCATGGTCGGGCGCGAACGCCCAGTCATCAAGCGGGGTCAGCGCCCAGCAGGCCGCGCCGGGCCGTGTGGGGCCGGGCGCCCCGCCCACCCGGTTTCCGCCAAGCGCTTGGTCGAAGAGCGGCGCCGAGCTGGCATAGAGCAGTTCCTTCGGCCGCAGCTGCTCGAGTTCGTCCTGAATTCTCTTTTCCGCGCCTTCGCCCGAAAACTCGGTCGCCCGGAACTCGCCGGTTGAGAGATCGAGGGCGGCAAATCCGGCGCGGGCGTGACTGGCCTGAGCATTTCCCGTGGTTTGACCGCCATTCGGTCCATTCCCAGGTTCGTTCCTCGACGGAGATTCATTCCACGGTTCGTTCCAAGACACGACCGCGGCCAGAAAATTGTTCTCGTCCGATCCCAGCGATGAATCGGCGGCGGTGCCAGGCGTGACCACCCGCGTTACCTCGCGGCGCACCAGCTTTTTGGCCACGCGTGGGTCTTCCATCTGCTCGCAGATCGCCACCCGGTAGCCGCGGCGGATCAACTTCGCGATGTAGCCCTCGGCCGCGTGGTAGGGGACGCCGCACATGGGGACGGCCAGGCCCTTCTCTTTATTGCGCGAGGTCAGAGTGATCTCGAGCTCTTTGGCGGCCACCACCGCGTCTTCAAAGAACATCTCGTAGAAATCGCCCAGGCGAAAAAAAAGCAGCGCCGAGGGGTGCTCTTTTTTGATGGCGGAGTATTGCCGCATCAGGGGGGTCGAGGGCTCAGTCATAAGAGAGCTTTTAGCCGTTAGCTAATAGCTTTTAGCTTTCGCAGGATTGTTAGAGCTAAGAGCTAGAAGCTAGAAGCTAGAAGCTGCTTGGGGCGAATTATAGAACTGCCTCGCCTGTGCTTATCGTGGAAAACCGGTCCCTACGACCCAGCGTGCGATAATTCCCACGAGCCATGATCGAGCACAAGGAACGGCTTTGGACAAAACCGGTTACGATTCGAAATAAAAAATGGAATTGCGCAAAGATCCCCTGACCCGCTCCTGGGTGCTGACCGGCGACGATCTCCCCGAGACCGCGCCCCGGGCCGCCACCGAGTGCCGGCTTTGTCCGGGCTCGGGCGAGCGATTGCAGCAGGTGTCGAGTCGTGCCGCGCTGCCCGGTCTCGCCGGTCCGTGGTCGGCGCGAGCCATCGTCCACCCTAGCGCGGTTTACCACATTGAGGGGACCCCGGAGCGCCGCGGCGAGGGTCTCTACGATCGCATGCCCACCGTGGGGGCGCACGAGGTGCTGGTGGAGAATCCCCGGCACGATCGCCCCCTGTGGAAGGCCGACGACGCGGAGATCGAGCAGTTTTTGCTGCTGGCGGCGCAGCGCATCCAGGACTTGAAGGGCGATGCCCGCTTCCGCTACATCAGCGTCTTCAAAAATTACGGGGTGGGCTCAGGCCAGGAATTTGAGCATCCCAATTCTGAGCTGGCCGCCACCACCTTCATCCCCCGCCGCGTGCTCTACGAATTGCGCGCCGGATTCGATTACTTCCGCCAGAAAGAGCGCTGTGTGTTCTGCGACATCCTCTCCCAGGAAGTGAAGAGCGGGCAACGGATCATTGAAGCGCGGGGAGACTATCTTGCCATGTGTCCTTACGCCACCCGCGTACCTTACGAAACCTGGATCCTGCCGCGCACCCACGATGCCGCCTTCGAGCACGCCGCGCTCTCCCCCTCGGCTAAATTGCGCGATCTCGGCGGACTCATCCGCCGCACCTTGCAGCGCCTGCGCAGCTTGACCGAGCCCTTTCACCTGGTGCTGCACACCTCGCCCAATCACCTTCACCAGTCGGTCAGCCTGGGATACTGGAAGACCCTCGATCAGGACTATCACTGGCACATCGAGATTTTGCCCATCCTGGCTGCCAAGGCGAAGTCCTATACCTTTAAAGAGGTGTACTACTCGCCGGTCTCGCCGGAGAGCGCAGCCAAGCGATTGCGGGAAGCCCCCATTGAGATTTGAACCGGCCATCGCGGGCCTATTCCTGCTGGTCTTCGGCTCGCTGGGAGCCGCCGCCGCTCCACCGGCGCCGAGTTTCTCCCACGACGTGCTCCCCATACTGGAGCAGCACTGTCAGCTCTGTCACCGCCCCGGAGAGATCGCGCCCTTCGCGCTGGTCACCTACAAAGAGGTTAAGCCCTGGGCGCTGCCGATTCTGCAGGCAGTCGAAAGTCGCAAGATGCCGCCGTGGTTCGCCGACCCCTGCTGCGGGCATTTTGCCAACGATCCTTCACTCACGCCCCAGCAGATCGCTACCATTGCGAATTGGGTAGAAGCGGGGGCCCCGTCAGGCGATCCTAAATCCGCATCGCCGCAGCCGCATTGGACCGCGGGCTGGAACATCGCGCCCCCGGATCTGCTGCTCAAGATGCCAGCCGCGGTAAAAATTCCCGCGAATGGCGACGTGGAGTACACCTACGAGATCGTGCCCACGAATTTTGCGGAAGGAAAATGGGTCCGGATGTCCGAGCTGCGCCCTGCGGCGCGCAATCACGTCCACCACGCGGTGGTTTACATCCGCCCTCCCGAATCGAGTTGGTTGCGGGGAGCGCCGGTGGGCGCGCCCTTCACCGCCTCCACTTTGCACGATCCTCACTTAATGCACGAGGCCCATTTCACCACCGGCGATCTGCTGCTGGTATATGCTCCCGGCAGCTCACCCGAAAACTGCCCGGAGGGGATGGCGAAATTTATTCCCGCGCACTCCGACCTGATCTTTCAGATGCACTACACCACCAATGGCCGCGCCGCGAGCGACCAGACCAGCCTGGGATTGGTGTTCGCCAAGCGGCCGCCTAAGCAGCGGGTGCTGACCTTGCAGCTGGCCAACGAGCACGACACCATTCCCATTCCGCCTAATACCGACAACTACCGGGTCGAGGTCGCGGGAACCTTGCCTAATGATGCCCTCCTGCTCAGCTTTTTTCCGCACATGCATTTGCGGGGAAAGAAATTCGAGTACAACCTCGTGCACCCGGACGGCAAGCGTGAGGTCCTGCTGCGGGTCAATTACGATTTTTATTGGCAGCTCAGTTATCGTTTGAGTGAGCCTCGTCCCCTCCCGGCGGGAACGAAATTAGAAGCCGTGGCCTGGTATGACAATTCGAAGAACAACCTGCACAATCCCGATCCTGACAGCCCGGTCCAGTGGGGCGACCAGACCTACAACGAGATGATGGTGGGATTTTTCGATGTTGCCGTCCCGGCGGAGATGGACAAGGAGCGTTTCTTCGTTCGGCCGGCGACGCGGTGACGGACTCCACAAAAGCTTTTAACCGCAGAGATCGCGGAGTACGCCGAAAAAAGCAAAACCTAAAATCTTTAACCACAGAGAACACAGAGTCACAGAGAAAACAGAGGCACCGGGGAAACCACACATAAATATCCGGGCTTTCTCTGCGGGTCTCCGCGATCTCGGCGGTTAAAAGCTTTTGTTTTTGCTTTACGCGCCCAGCCGCTCAAAGAACAAACAGATCGATTCAATCCCGCGATAGAAGTTCGGGATGTGAAATTTTTCATTGGGCGCGTGCAGGTTGTCGTCGGGCAGTCCGAAGCCCATCATCACCGAAGGAATTTTCAGCACATCCTGAAAATCGGTCACGATGGGAATCGAGCCTCCGGAGCGGATGAACACAGTTTTCTTGTGGAACACTTCGTGGAGCGCCTCGGTCGCGGCCTGAATGTATTTATTGTCGGTGCCGACCACGCAGGCTGGCCCTTTGCTCCAGACTTTAATTTTGGTTTCGATTCCTTTGGGGGTGAGCTTTTTTACGTACGTCTGGTAGCGCTTCAAAATGTCGCCCGGGTCCTGGTTGGGGACCAGGCGCATCGAGACCTTCGCCGAGGCCCGCGCCGGAATGACCGTCTTCGCGCCGGACGCGATAAATCCACCCGGCATGCCGTGGACTTCGAGCGTGGGGCGCGCCCAGGTCCGATAGAGCACCGAGTATCCCGGCTCGCCGGTGAGCTTCGACGATCCCACTTCGGTTTTGCGGTAGTGCTCCTCGTTAAAGGGAAGCCGCTTCCAGGCCTTGAGTTCGTCCTTGCTGGGCGCCTTGACGCTTCTATAGAAACCCGGAATCAGAACCTTGCCCTTCGCATCTTTCAGTTTGCTGATGATCTCAACCAGCGCGAACAGCGGATTGGGCGCCGCCCCGCCGTACATGCCGGAGTGCAGATCCACCTTGGCCCCCACGGCTTCAATTTCGGTATAAACCAACCCCCGCAGTCCCACACACAAGGTTGGCAGGTCGGGGGCAAATAATTCAGTGTCACAGACCAGCGCGAAATCAGCCTTGAGTTTTGCCTTCTGCTTGCGGACGTACTCGGCGATCGACTCGCCACCGACTTCTTCTTCTCCCTCGATGATTACCTTTACATTGATCGGCAGCTCGCCGCCGTGTCCTCGCATCAGCGCTTCAATGGCTTTGATCTCCATCCACAGCTGGCCCTTGTCGTCGACCGCTCCACGCGCATAAAGATTGTTGTTGCGCTCGGCCGGCTCAAATGGCGGCGAGATCCACTCATTCAAGGGATCCGGCGGCTGCACGTCGTAATGCGCGTAACAAATCGCCGTCGCCTTGCCCGCGGCATGCAGCCAGTCGGCGTAAATCAGCGGGTGGCCTTTGGTTGGAATGACCTCGACGTTCTCCATCCCGATCCGGCGCAGTTCGCTGGCCACGTAATCGGCCGCCTTTTGCACGTCGGATTTGTGCTCGGGCGCGGTGCTCACGCTGGGAATGCGCAGCAGGGCTTTCAGTTCATTCAAAAACCGTTGTTGATTTTGGCGGGCATAGGCGACGGCTAGAGAGGCCATGGAAGGTCCTTTCGCGAAAACGTTTCAGTATAGCGAAAACCATTTCACCACGGAGACACGGAGAATTCAGAAGTGAGAATTCAGAATGCAGAATTAACAGCCTTAAGCATAGAACTTCTGAATTCTGACTTCTTACTTCTGAATTGATGTTTAATCCAGCATTTATCGCCATGTTTCTCCGAGATGAGGACCTTAATCAAAGCGCGCCGGGGAGAAAGCCGCGAGATCACGCGAGATAGGTTTTCCGACAATTACATCTGTCACGATCTGCGCCGTGATCGGCGCCAAGAGAATTCCGTCGCGATAGTGGCCGCTGGCGATGAAATATCCGCGGGTCTGAGTTTCGCCCAATATCGGCAGCTCGTCGGGCGTCCCGGGACGCAGTCCGGCCCAGTCGTCGTGCACTTTGGCCTTGGCGAGCTCCGGCACCAGTGCCACCGCCGCGTGAAGTAACCGCTGGATGGTACTCACATCGGTCTGCTTGTTATATCCCGCATCTTCGAGGGTTGAGCCGATGACGATCCGTCCATCGCTGCGCGGCACCAGATACACTTCGTCGGCCCGCACGACATGTTCAAGCGGCGGTCCAGCGACCACCGCCAGCATCTGCCCTTTTACCGGCCGAACCGGGAATTTATGCGGACCTATGCATCCCGCCCAAGCGCCCGCGCAGTTGACCACAATTTCTGCCGAGTAAGAAGTCTTGTCGGCTTGAACTCCGCTTGCACGATCTTCGGACGTAAGCAACGCCTTCACTGCTGTTCCCGATGAGATATCCACTCCACGGTGCCGCGCGGCCTTGAGTGCCGCCGTCGTCAGCGCCCGTGGGTCAACCGAACGTTCGCGTACATATGCGCGATACTTATTTTGATTTTGGAGCGGCGGGCGCCCTCGCCCGCCAGAGTTCAAACCCGACGTGTCCCGCTGAGTCAGAGCTGGCTCCAGTGAACGCAGCTTCTCCGTCGAAAGCATCTCTGCGCCCGGAGGAAAATCTCCGCTAGCAGAGATCAGAATAGTCCCCTGCTGTCGTAGATCAACCTTCAGCCCAGATTCGTCTTCCAGTTCATGCGCGAACTCCGGGTACATCCGCGCGCTCTCTTCGGCAAGTGGCCTCAAGACATGGGGAATCTCCGTGCCCGATCCCACCAACATTCCCGCAGCTGCGAAAGACGCCTCGCGCCCCGGTTCCCCGCGTTCCACTACCAGCACCCGTAGCCCTTGCTTACGCAGCGAAATGGCCAGCGACAGTCCAATGATCCCCGCGCCGATGATGACCACGTCCCAGCTCTTCACTCCTGCATTGTACGTGCGCGTTACCGCGTCATCCTTTGCCGGAGCTGCCGGCATGTTTCTCGCGGTCAACGCCGCGATATCACCCGCCGCCGATTGCCCTCGGACCGAACTTCGGTAATTATTGCGCTTGGCGGCATTTTGGACGACACTGGTACACAAGTTGACTATGATCTTTGGCTTTAATACCGACATCAAGCACGAAGACACCGTGTACCACGTGCAGAGCGAAGCCCGTGAGGGCGAGACGTTGCTGCAGACCCAGGTATTTGTGCGCGGACGCTGCATCGGCAAGCACGCGATTTCCTATGCCGAGCAGGCATCCAGCCAGGGCTTTACCGACCAGCAGAAAGAACAGATGTTGCGCGAGCAGCACCGCCAGGTCCTCGACGCCATACGCGAGGGCCGCTTGGAAGAGGTCTTCGACAAGCGCGATAACCCGGAAGCCTTGGGCGCGGTCAAAGAACTGGATATCCAGTGGCTAAATTCCGATTCCGTCCATGCCGGCGACCAGCTCTCGATGAAACTGCGGGCCACCGAAGCCGGCCAGACCGTCCCCGGAGCGCGACTGACCATCCGCCTGGCGCGGCCCAATGCTGCTCCGTTCTACGCGCAAATGGTCACCGATGGCGCTGGCGAGGCCGTGCTCGTCCTAGCTGTAGAAGAATGGTCACTTTCCGATTCATCCGTACTGGTGCAGGTGAATTCGCAAGGGCGCACCGCCACCCGAAAGTTCCAGCTGAGACCAGTCGGGTCATAGTCGTGTGGACTCTTGATGTCTGAGACGAATCGCCCCTCTCTGAAGCCGCTCCATCCTGAAGGCTCTTTGGTTCAATCGAAGCTGGAGTTTTTTGAACGTCTCTCTACCGATGATCTGAGACGCTCTTTGCAATCAGGACAAAAAGACTCACTCAAGACCCGGTCTGACGGGACGATTCTCGATGGTCATCACCGGATCGCGATTCTGCGGCAGAGAGGCGTGGATGTCGACGTTTTACCGCGTGAGATAATTGCGAAGGATTAGCATCAATGGAGTCCAAATCACGTGAATCCTAAGCTGTATTGGATAGCGGGTCCCTCGCCCGGACGGCTGGCAATTTCCGCCCGGCCGAGAGGCGGCGACTGGCTCGAAGATGAAATCGAGGGCTGGCGCAAACAGGGGATAGATGTTGTCGTATCCCTGCTGACCCCCTCCGAGAATGAAGAACTGGGACTGAAAGACGAAGGACGTTTCTCGAAGGCAAAGGGACTGCGGTTTGTCTCCTTCCCCATCGAAGATCGTGGCATTCCGTCGTCCTCGGCCAAAGTGCAGGAGCTAGCGGGACAGCTCGGCTCCGAAATCCAGCAGGGCAAAAGTCTCGCTATCCACTGCCGGCAGGGAATTGGGCGATCTTCGCTGCTCTCGGCTGCTCTGCTCACCTTCATGGGAGAAGATCTGGATCAAGCTCTCCAATCCATAGGCAAGGCCAGAGGCTTGGAAGTACCGGAAACGGTTGAACAACGAAGATGGCTGGATCAATTTGCTAAGACCGACGAGTCCCAGAGCCTTGCGCGCCGCAGCCGCTGAATGAACCTCGTCATCAACGGTGAAGATCGTCAGTTCGATTCCCTCTCAACCGTATCTTCTCTTCTTGAACGCCTCGGCATGAAGGCGGACCGTGTAGCCGTGGAGCTCAACCGTGAGCTGGTTCCGCGCGATCGCTGGCCTTCGACTCAGCTCTCCGACGGTGACAAGTTGGAAATTGTCCATTTCGTCGGCGGCGGTAGTTGATCTTCTGACGCCACCTCACTCCAAAAATCCTGGTTCAACGCCTCAAGTACCGCTCTGCGGAGCGCTCAGGTAACTCGGTTAGTTACTGCCTGACTGCTATTTCCGTAATCGATTTCACCCCTCTCATGCCTACAATGTTTTAAACATTTTGCAAGTAGAACGTTTCAAACATTTGCAGGCTGAAATGCAGGATTCATTCACATCGCACGATGTCATCCGGCTGACCGGCATCACCGCGCGCCAGTTGCAATGGTGGGACGAGCGCGGCATTGTTGTTCCTGCTCGGCAAGGGCATCGGCGGGTCTATTCGTTCGAGGATTTGACCGAAGTAGCCGTTATCTGCGAGCTCCGGCGCAAGGGCTTCTCGCTGCAGCGGGTGCGCAAGGTTGTTCGCTTTCTGCAAAGAGAATTCAGCAAGCGCCTGGCCGAAACCGTAAGCGGTTCGTCCAGCTATCACTTGCTTGCCGACGGCCGCTCTCTCTATCTCGAAACCTCTCCGCAGCAGATCGTGGACATACTGAAAAATTCGCGGCAGCCGATGTTTGCCATATGCCTGAGTGATACGGTCCGGCAGGTCAGGGCCGTAGTCAGCGGGCGCAAGCGTCCCGGCCGCTGTGCTCCGGAAAAAGCTCGTTCTGCACGCAGGGCGAAATTGGGTTACTAGCAGTGATTGCCCGAGGAGGGGAAATGGTTGCTGAACTCGAAGTCCTAAACGAATGGATACCGGAGCAAATGCAGCCCGGCACGATCTTTGTGCTGGAAAACGCCGGTCGCATCGGCGAAAAAGAAGACCCCTACTGGGCAGTGCTCTCCTGCCCCAAATGCGGCATCCTCGGCCTGATTACGCGAAAGCAGATCGCCGGCCTGATCGCGGTGATATGCGGCTCGGGGAAATGTTCCGCACAATTTTTTATTCGCGACAGTGAAGTCGAGATCAGAAAACCGTTTTAGCCACGCCGCATGTCCGCAATGGGCGCGCCGACAATTCGGGCCTCAGGGCTTTAGATCAAGCACTGCCTTTCCGCTATCGAAATCAATTGGCACGGATATGTGATCGTGAACGATCAGCCATTTGCCGTCGATCTTTTGCACGGCGCTGGTCGCCCGAAGCCAAAGGTCGGATGGCTGACCATTCTTTAATTTCCCGCTGAGTCTCTCGACCGCGTGTATAACGCCGAGATCCCCACTACTCAAGATACGCATGTCGCGATACTCGACATGGATCGGTCCGTCATACTGAGCAAGGAACTCCAGGTAATCTTTTCGATATGCGTCTTTGCCCTTGAACTGAAGAGGCGGAACAATATCGTAGGCAATTAATTTATCGCCGGGCGCATACACGGCCATGATTCCGTCAATGTCATGCGCCTCAAACGCCTTTGCCCAGTTGTCGTACAAGGCCTTGATCTGGGATTCATTGTTATTCGAAGAAAAATTGTGGCTGCCTTGAGCATGCGTGTGAGTGGCAAGCAAAAGCAGAACTGCAACTGGCAAAACAAAAACACGTAGAGAGCCCATGGTTTTCCCTCCGGAGGAATTTCGAGCAACTAACTACGATTCGTGCTTCGTTCGAACTGCACCGGCACCTGCTCCACAATTTCGATATCGAATCCTTCAAGGGCCGCGACCTTGCGCGGGTGATTGGTGAGCAGGCGTATGCGGTGGAGATTCAGGTCCGTCAAGATTTGTGCGCCTATGCCGATTTCCCTCTGGGTTTTCCGTTGGGTTTCAGGGGCCGATTGCGGCATGCGCTCATGATGGAACGAAATTGCCGTCTTCTCGCCGACTCGCTCGGTGGAGAATCCCTTCGATGACTGGTGCAGATAGATCAATGCGCCTCGGCCTTCGTGCGCAATGGCTTGTAATGAACCATCGAGGGTGTCACGGCAATCGCAGCCAGCTGATCCGAAAACATCGCCGATTAAGCAATGCGAGTGCATTCGCACCAACACCGGGTCGCCGCCGGATTCGATATCGCCGCGCACGAGGGCCAGATGCGAGTCGCCGCCATCCACCTCGCTCTCATAGGCAATCACGCGGAATTCGCCGCAGCGGGTATCCACCAGCGCTTCGCCCACGCGGTGCACGTAGCGCTCATGCTGCATGCGATAGCGGATCAGTTCTGCAACCGTCAGCATCTTGAGACCGTGCACCTGGCAGAACTCGATCAAGTCGGGCACCCGCGCCATGGTGCCGTCTTCGCGCATGATCTCGCAGATGATTCCGGCAGGAACCATGTCAGCCATCCGGGCCAAATCTACGGACGCCTCAGTCTGACCCGCGCGCACCAGCACTCCACCTTTACGGGCGCGCAGCGGAAACACGTGCCCGGGGCGCGCTAAGTCCGACGGTTTGGTGGCTGGGTCGATCGCTACTCGAATGGTGTGCGCCCGGTCATAGGCGGAAATTCCGGTGGTCACGCCCTCGCGCGCGTCGATAGCTTCGCAAAAGGCGGTGCCGTAGTTCGAAGTATTTTCCGCGCTCATCGGTCCGATGCGCAGATGTGCCAATCGGTCTTCCGTTAAAGTCAAGCAGATAAGTCCGCGTCCAAACTTGGCCATGAAGTTGATGGCTTCGGGCGTGACCTTCTCCGCTGCCAGCATGAGGTCGCCTTCGTTTTCGCGATCTTCATCATCCACGATAACAATCATCCGGCCGGCGCGAATTTCTTCAATCGCGGCTGGAACATCGGTGAATGGAGCTTTGGAGTTCATTTTGAGAATTGTAGCAAGAATGGTGCAATCCCGATCAGGGCAGCCCCAGTTTGCGCTGCAACTCCTCCTTCACTCCCGCCCACTCCGTATCCAGAATGCTGAAGTAAACCGAGTCGCGCTGCCGGCCGTTCCAAGTGAGCATATGTTTGCGCAGCGTGCCTTCTTCTTTGGCCCCCAATCGAAGAATGGCCTGGCGTGATCGCCGGTTCATGGCATCGGTTTTCAGCTCTACACGAAGGCAGTTCCAGGTTTCAAAGGCGTGACGCAACATCAAGTACTTGGCCTCGGTGTTGATGACGGTTCGCTGCCAAGGCGGTGCGATCCAGGTTGATCCAATTTCAACTTTGCGGTTTGCCAAGTCCATGTTCATGTAGCGAGTGGTTCCAACGATGCGGTCCGAACTCCGTTCGACTGTGGCGAACGGAAGCGAAAGTCCTCGTTCCTGTTCGTCGAGAATCTGGCGGTTGAACGCCTCGAAATCCTGTAGCGATTTCAGTTGGTAGGGAATCCAGCGGAACAGATCATCGAGGTGCTCTTTCGCGACCTCCCACAGCAATGCGGCGTGCTCGGGCCGAAGCGGCTCCAGGCGGACGTTCGTGCCCTCAAGCGAGAAGGGCCCACTAAAAGAAAGTGTGTTCAGGCAGAAACTCCCGAGAACGAGATACGTCTATATACTCTGAAAGAGTATCTTTGCATCCGGTCGATGGTTTCGTCATCTCATCGGACGGAGAATTGGAAGCAATTGCGCTGACAGCGTCAGTTTCCAGGTTCCGACAAGCGAAGAGCTAGTAGCTAAAAAGCTGCCCTCATGAAATCGCACTGTTACCCATTTCGCCAGGTTCCGCATAGCAGCAAGCTCTTCCTCGATTATCTGGATTTTTCTCCTTCGGTGCAGCCGTTCTACTCGCGCTCGCCGCGTTTCCTCGAATGGGCTCAGGAGGAACGGAAGCGCATTCAGTATCCGGCGGAGCGCAGAAGTCAGGTGGCAGCAATTCTCGAACGGCAGAACCGTAATTGGGGAGCGTCGGCAACGACACTCCAAAACATTGAGCGATTTCGTTCCGGCGCTTGCGCGGTTGTCACCGGTCAGCAGGTCGGGTTATTTGGCGGACCTGTCTTCTCGATTTACAAGGCGTTGAGCGCGGTCAAGCTCGCCGAAGAGGCGCGGAAGCTGGGAATCGATTGCGTTCCAATTTTTTGGCTTGCCACTGAAGATCACGACCTCGAAGAGGTGAATCAGGTACGGATTCCGGGTGCTGACGGCAAACTGGAAACTCTGTTGAGCGGCGCGCAAAGCCAGCCCGATGCTCCGGTTGGGACCATCAGCTTTGGCCCGGAGATCAAAGAAGTCGTCGCTCGCGCCGCCGAACTGCTGGGCGAATCCGAATCGGCCAAGTTGCTGGCTGAGTGTTACAAGCCGGGCGAGAATTTCGGTTCCGCATTCGCGAAACTTTTCGCGCGCCTTTTCTCCGAGTTCGGCGTAATTCTGCTCGATGGATCAGGTGCCGAGCTCGACCGCATTGCAGCCCCCCTCTACAACGCCGCGATCGAAGGCGCTCACGAGATCACTCAAGCTTTGCTCAACCGCGACGCGCAATTGCACGCCGCTGGATATCACCAGCAGGTCAAGATCACGGATTCATCTAGTTTGTTATTCGCCATGCGCGACAGCGCGCGAGTTCCGATTCATCAGGCAAAATCGGGCGAGTTTCTGATTGGGGAAGAGAAAACCTCGGGCCACGAACTTTTGCAAATGGCGGCATCGGCTCCCGAGTCATTCAGCCCCAATGTGCTGCTCCGGCCGGTGGTTCAGGATTATTTATTACCGACTCTGGCGTACGTTGGCGGCGCGGCCGAGGTAGCTTACTTCGCGCAGGCAGGCGCGGTTTATGAAGCCTTGCCAGGAAGAATTACTCCCGTGCTTCCGCGTTTTTCGGCCACACTAATCGAGCCAAAGATTAAAGCATTGCTTGAGAAATACGGCTTGTCGATTCCCAACGTCTTGGAAGGACCAGAGAGTTTGCGCGAAACCATGGGCGCGCACAGGCTTCCGCGAAATCTGCAAACTTCTTTCGAACAAGCCACGGCGGCGGTCGAGGATTCGATGAAGGCGGTTCGCGAGTCCCTTGCGGAGCTGGACAAAACTCTGATCGAGTCTGCCGAGCACGCCGAGTCCAAAATGCTTTACCAGATCAATAACCTCCGGGCCCGTGCGGCGCGAGCAGAGTTGCGGCACAGCGAAGTGATCCAGCGCCACGCCGAACTGATCAGCGGGGCTCTGTATCCCGACAAGGAGCTGCAGGAGCGGGGTTTCGGAGGCGTCTATTTTCTGGCGAAGCATGGCAGACAGTTGCTCGATAGCCTGCTCGACACTATTCATCCGGACTGCCTCGACCATCAGATAATTGAGTTGTAACAGGAGGTGACTCAGCCAGGCAGCGCCGGCTGCTGCTGGGTCATGCAGTGAATTGCGCCGAATCCCCAAATTAAGTCTCCGCAATAAATTCCCACCACGTCACGATCGGGAAAAATATCCGCCAGAATATCGAGAGCGATCCGGTCATTGGGATCGTTAAACACCGGAACCAGAACAACTCGGTTCGCGATGTAGAAATTCGCATAACTCGCGGGCAAACGCCGGCCCTCGAAATAAATCGGCCCGGGCATAGGGAGATCAATCGTGGCCAGCGGCTTTCCATCCTCAGTGGTCGCATCACGCAGCCGCCGCAGATTCTCGCGCAGGGCTTCATAGTTTTCGCTGGCCGGGTCGGCATCTACGCAGGTGACCACAGTATCGGGCGAAACGAAGCGGGTGATGTCGTCCACGTGGCCATGGGTATCGTCACCAACGATGCCGGAGCCAATCCAAATAACATTTGAAGCACTCAGGTGCTCGGCAAAGACCTTTTCGTAGTCCGTTTTCTTCATCCCCGGATTGCGCTGCTGCACTCGGCTGAGCAGGCACTCTTCCGTGGTAATGAGTGAGCCACGCCCGTTCACGTCGATCGATCCGCCTTCGAGCACGACGCGTTTTTTCCCAAAAACAGCTTGAATTTCACTTGCCCCGGCAGCCTGCGCCATCAATCCGCCGATCTTCTCATCGCGTTTCCAGTTGGGATATTTTGCCCAGGCGTTGAATCGCCACTTGACGGCTGCCAACCCTGATAGCGTGCTGCCCTGGGAGGGCATGGATTGGAGCGGCGCCGAAACTGTTCTCGAGCTCACGGGGGCTTTGGCCCGCGGCCCTTGGCGGACAGAAGTATCCGCTCCGCATGGCTGGACGAACGCGCAGCCGGAATCGCGCGTCCATATCCGATCCGTCGGCCAGCGATGAAAACCAACCTTGTCATTCAGCGCGTGCGCCCGCTGCAACGTTTTGCGCGCAAGTTTCTCAGCCGCGGCATCTTTGACGACGAGTTCGACCCGCTCGTTTCGGCTCAAGTAGCGAATGATTTCGGCAAAAACCCAAGGGATTGGCTCGAACTTGCCCGGCCAGTCCAGCTTGTAATGGGGCCATGCCAGCCAGGTGGCCGCGTGAGGCTCCCACTCGGCGGGCATTCGATATCGAATTGAACGGTTTTCAATGGAGGAACGCGCCATGCAAGCTCGCCTGAGTCAATATAGCAATCAACATGCAAGCAGGGCGACCGGTAGCTTTCGCAGCCTGGCGCGGACAAAGTGATGGACTTAGCTCACAATTAGCCTTGCCCGGCGGACGTTCTTAAGGTAACTTGCATCGTATTTACCATAGCGATTCCCAGTACGCTCTGGTGGAGGTGCTCCGTGCGCATTCTACTCACATTGGTGTTCATGTCCGCTTTCGCTGTGGCGCAGGAAGGCGAACAGCCAGAGATACAGCCCCAGACTCAAATTCAGACTCAGCCAGAGCCTCAGCCTCAGCTAAGGAACGGCCGGCCGGTACTCATCCAGCGTCCGCATACTACCTTCAGTCAGGTCATGATTCCGGCGGGCACTCACATTGCCATCGCGCTGAAGAACACCATTTCCACCAAATCTAATCGCGAGGGTGATCCTATCTACGCGCAGTCGACTTTCCCGGTTGCGGTTAACGATAGGATCGTTGTCCCGGTCGGCACCTACGTGCAAGGGAAGATCATTTCAATCAAACCAGCGGGACATATTAAAGGCCGCGCCGAGGTGCTGATTCACTTTACGAGCCTGATTTATCCCAGCGGATACACTGTCATGCTGCCGGGCGCGATCGAGAATGCGCCGGGGGTGGATAACGCCAAGGTAAAAGATAAAGAAGGCACCATTCAGGGGGACGGCAACAAAGGCAAGACCGCTGCGACTATTGCCGGGCCCGCCGCCGATGGCGCTCTGATCGGTGCGGTCGCTCGCGGCGGCGAGGGTGCTCTGATAGGAGCAGGAATCGGGGGAGCTATCGGCACCACGATCGCGGCTCTCACCCACGGAAACGAAGTGAAGATGGGGCCGGGCACAACCCTGGAAGTGGTCTTACAACGCGATGTGCCGGTGGATGGAAACCGAATTTCCAGGGTGTGGGCAGGACAATATTAAGCAGCCGCTCTTACTCGATCGTTGGAACCCACGGGACCCGCTTATTCCGCGGTAGAAGGTTCAATCACCGTGGCAATTTCAGAAATTTTGTTCGCGGGGAACCCGCCCTGTTTCGCATGCTCGCGAATCAGCGCTTCGCTCGGAGCGCGATAGATGCAGTAGATTTTGTCAGCGGTAACATAACTGTGTATCCACTGAATCTCCGGCCCCAACTTGTTCAATACGTCGCACGACTTCTGGGAAACACCACGCAGTTGGTCGGAGGTGAGTTTTCCGGCGCCGGGAAGATCGCGCTCGACGACATATTTCGGCATGATGGGACTCCGTCAACAGGAGTAGTAGCGGCAGAAGCCTATCAGGAGGAGTGTAATCGCTGCAAGGCCCTAAACCTTGGCAGCCGCCGAGTACGACACGGGATAAATCTGAGTGTCGATGTCTTTGCGCAGGTCAGCCCAGATGTTTTCCGGCATGCTGAGAAATACTTTCACCATCTCCGGATCAAACTGGCGTCCCGACCATTGAACGATCTCATCCCGCGCCGCAGAGTGTGGCAACCGCGCACGGTAGGGACGGTCCGAGGTCATTGCGTCCAAAGTGTCTGCGATAGAAAAGATTCGCGCCCCCAAGGGAATTTCCTCGCCCTTAAGACCCCGAGGGTAGCCGGTTCCGTCGAATTTTTCCTGGTGCGCGTAAACGATCTCGGCAGCTTCCGCCAGAAACGGAATTCGGCGCACAATCTGATATCCGCGGTAGCAGTGCTCGCGCATGATCGCGGTCTCCTCGGCATCGAGCTTCCCGGGCTTTTTGAGAATCTGGTCGGGAATAGCCATTTTGCCGATGTCATGCAGGAAGGCGCCGCGGGCGATGATTCGGATCTGGTCAGAGCTGAGGCCCATGGCCCGGGCGATGGCAATGGTGTAGGCGGTCACCCGCTTTGAATGGCCTTCAGTCTCAGCGTCTTTCAAGTCAAGCGCGTTGCCCAAAGCTTCAAGTGTGATGTCGTATGACTTTTCCAGCGTGGTAACCGCCTGCCGCAATTGCTCGGTTCGGGCCGTTACCAGGGCTTCGAGATTCGTCTGGTACTCGCGGTTCTCCATCTTCAGCCGGCGATTCTCCATCGCTCGGCGCACAGTCGCCAGCAGCTGGTCGCGCTCGAAGGGTTTCAGCAGATAATCGTAAGCGCCATTTCTTATCGCGCCCAGGGCGACCGAAACATCGGTGACCGCGGTGACCATGATCACCGGCATGTCCGGATAACGTTCCTTGGAGGCTTCGAGCAATGCGATACCATCCATTCCCGGCATCATCAGGTCAGAGAGCATCAACTCGAATTCATCACCGGAATTGAGCAGACTCAACGCTTCTTTGCCTGATTCCGTCGGAGTGCAAACGTAGTTCGCGGAGGCCAGCATCGCGCATACAAGATCTCGGATCGGCTCTTCGTCGTCGACAACAAGGATTCGTTCGGCTGGCATAAAAGACCCTGGCTGCTAAGTGTATTGCAAATTGTACCCTTAGGGGTAAGGTATCCAAAGTAACCAAAGGTCACCCGAAATCCGAATAGTTACTATCTTGTCCATGCTAAAACTGAGACGGCTAACTACGGTCAAATTGCATGAGTACCATCGCCTGGCGGGCCTGGGAAATTCTCGGGGGACTGGCCGCACCCAAATTCGTGACTCGCGAGACCGCTGTGCTGCTGATCCTCGCCGCCAGTCTGCTCGTCTTTCGAACCCTGCGCGAACGCTGTTTGATGGTCTGGATCGTAGGCTGGCTCGCGTATTTTTGGTCCCATCATGCTTTGATTTCGGCCTCAGGCCAGGCAAACCCGTTTGCGACACCCGTCGGGCATGCTGAGTTTGTTTTAGCTCTGGCTCTGTTTACCGCAGGCGCCTTTATATACGCGGGAGCGAGCGAGTTCCTTGTCCCCTTGCTTGCGGTAAGCCTCGCCCTGATTACATTCGCGCTTCTGCAGGGAATTTACTGGTCCTCTTCGGTTACCTTGCGCTTTGCCCTGGAACTTTCCTATCGGATTCTGGCTCTCGCGGCTGCGGCCCAAGTGTTGCGTTTCCAGCGAGCGCGAAAGGAAATAGGTACCTGGTTCCTTGCAATTGGCCTTTTGTTGTTGCAATTGGACTGGCCACCGCTGACCTCGCATGTGCCGGCTGATGCTGGCGTCCTGTTCGATATGCTGCTTGGACTGGGTATGCTGCTGGTGGTCTTCGATGAATCGCGGATACATACACGCCGCCTAGCCACCCTGAACTCCCTTACAACCAGCATTGCCCGCGCCGGTGAGCACGGCCCGATGACTGCCACGGCCTTGCAAAAGCTCAAGGAACTCATGGACGCCGATGCCGTGTGGTTCCGCCTCGTCGATGGCCGCCGCTTGACCATATTCCAGCAGATCGGGTTGTCACCTGAATTCTTGCGTAATCGAACTTCGATTCCGGCGGGCGATCCGCTGGAACCGATCCCGGACGAAAATCACCCGATTGTCCTGACCGCCAAGAGACTAGATTCATCCTCCGCTGCGGTCCTCAAGTACGAACGCCTCAAGCAGGTCGTGATCGCCGCGGTTCCGGGCAAGAAAGCTTTGGTCGGAAATTTGGTTTTGGCGAGCCGGCGATCAAGATCCTACTCGCCCGATGAGTTCGATTTTTTGGTGACCTGTGGGCAGCAGCTTGGGTTGGCGCTCGAGAACCTGCACCTGGTGGAAGAAATTCTTCGCTCGCATCGCCAGTGGAGCAACACCTTCGAATCCATACAGGACCTGGTGCTGTTACACGATTCCGATTTCCACATTCTCAAGGCAAATCCGGCGCTACTGCAGAGGCTTGAGAAATCGCAGTCCGAAGTCGTGGGCCAGCTTTGCGAAGCAGTGTTGCCGAAAACCGACCTTCAATGGTCGAAATGCCCATATTGCCGCGGCCAGGAAGACGGATTCTTCGAGGGGCCAGACCCATTTGGCGGATTCTCAGTGGCTTCCACTTCCACCTATCAGGACCAAGGCACGAGACAAAAGGGCACAATTCACGTTGTTCGAGACATTACCGAGCGCCGTGCTGCCGAGCAGAAATACCGTTCCTTGTTTGAACAGGTGCAGGAAGGCGCATTCGTGGCCACTCCCACCGGCACGCTACTGGACTGCAATGACGCTTTTGTTCGCATGCTGGGTTATTCCTCGCGCGAAGAATTGCTGGGACGCAACGTCGACGCTGACTTCTATGCTTCAGCTGAGCAACGCAGCGCGTTTCGGCATGAGGTCGAAGCGAATAATTTTGTGCGCAATTTTGAGGTCCACCTGCGCCGCAAGGATGGCGCGCTGCTGACCGCTCTCGAGAGCAGTTTTGCCACCCGCGACGAAAAAGGCCAAATCGATTGCTACCAGGGCTTCCTGCTTGATGTTACCGAGAAGAAGCACGCGGAAGATGAAATCCGCCGCCGTAACCGCGAATTAAACGCGTTGAATGCCATGGCGGTAATTGCAACTCAAAGCTTTGATCTGGATGAAATTCTTAATCTCACGCTACGCCAGGTGATTTCGGTTTTGGGAGCGGAGTCCGGTTCGGTATATCTGGCTGAATCGCAAAATCATTTCAGACGGCGGGCTAATTGGGGGCAGCGGCTTACTGACCGCAAGCGGCTGGCTGAAGCGAGTTTCCCCGACGGGTTGGGCGATTTGGTCATGCGCTCGCGCGCTGAAGTTTTGACCGCGGAATATTTGCCCCACCTTCCACAGGCTGTCACAGACTTTGTTCGTGCCGCCGATTCCGGTTGCACCATCTGGGTGGTGCTGTGGGGAAAAGACTTCCCGATCGGCTTAATGGGAATCAGCCGAGGGCAAGATTCTGAGTACACGCCCGAAGATGAAAACCTTCTAGTGGCAATTGGACGTCAGTTATCGACCACCGTCGAAAAAGTCCGTCTGTATGAAGAAACCTGCAAGGCTTACGAGGACCTTCGTCGCGCACAGGAACAACTGTTGCAGAGCGAAAAAATGTCCGCCATCGGCCAGCTCATCGCCGGCGTGGCCCATGAACTGAATAATCCCTTAACTGCGATCCTCGGTTACGCGCAGTTGCTGGAAACCGAAACACTCGAAGCCCGGGCCAAGGAATACGCCGGCAAGATCTTCAAGCAGGCGCAACGCACACATCGCGTGGTGCAAAACCTGCTTTCGTTCGCGCGACAACGCAAACCGGAAAAGCATCAGTTTGACGTTGTTAAAGTCCTGGAAGAGGCTTTGCTCCTCCGCGACTATGACATGAAAGTGGGCAACATCAAATTGGAGCGCGAGATTGATCCCGGGATTCCGGCAGTTTCCGGAGATCCCCACCAGCTCGAGCAGGTCTTCCTGAATATCGTGAATAACGCAGTCGACGCGATGATTGAGGACGGCAAAGCCGACTCTGAGCGCTGGCTTAAGGTTTTCGTTACGGCGAAGGACAATTGGGTCACGATTTTGTTCCAGGATTCGGGTCCCGGAATCAAAGAGCCTCATCGCATCTTCGAACCGTTCTACACCACCAAGAGCGTAGGTAAGGGGACCGGGCTCGGCCTGAGCATCTGCTACGGCCTGGTCAAAGAACATGGCGGTGAAATTTCCGCCCGGAACGCCGACGGTGGCGGTGCGATTATCGAAGTGAAGTTGCCGTCAGCCGGACACGCCGCAGTTGCCTCTCAACCTGCTGCGCGCACGCAGAAACACGAAATTGCCCTCCAGGGAAGGATTTTGGTGGTTGAGGACGAAGAGTCGGTCTTAGAGTTCGAACGCGACGTGCTGGAAGGTGCAGGCGCCAAGGTTGTCACGGCCTCTACGTTCGACAAAATGAAATCAGCGCTGGCGAGTGGATCGTTCGATGCCATAATCATGAACGGCAACCTGCCCGGCGCCAGCAATGTCCCGGACACCTGCCAGTGGGTTTCCGAAAAATGCCCGAACCTATCGCACCACCTCTTGTTTACGTTTTCCAGCCTGGCCAAGACGGAAGTGCGGACTTTTCTCGAAGAGAACAACGTTCCGTTTCTAGTGAAGCCATTCGAAGTGAGTGATCTAATCGCCAACACCCGCAAGTTGTTGATGAAGACCCACGCCGCCGCTGCCCGATAGCCATAGCTTTTATTAAATTTCTTTTTCAATGCAGTTCCAGATTCTGCTGCGTCGCAATCATCATGTTATGTTCAGAGCGAGTGATCCTGATTCTTATGGGCGTTGTAGGCGCGGGCAAGACCACTGTGGGAAGTTTGCTCGCGCAGAAACTGGGCTGGTATTTCGCCGATGCGGATGATTTTCATCCCGCTGCCAACGTCGAAAAGATTCGCCGCGGCATCGCTCTTAACGATGCTGACCGCGCGCCATGGCTGACCGCGTTGCGCAATGCGATCTTGCGTTGGAAGACCCAGGGTCAAAATGCTGTGCTTGCTTGTTCGGCCCTCAAACGCAAGTATCGTGATGAGCTCTATGTCGAAGGCGTTCGATTTGTGTATTTAAAAGGCGACTACGAACTAATTGAACAACGCCTGCGGGCCCGGCGCGGGCATTTTGCTTCGGAGTCGATCTTGAAGAGTCAGTTAGAGGATTTGGAGACACCAGACGACGCGATTACGGTCGAAATCGACAAGACTGCTGAGGCAGTTGTATCTGAAATTATCGAGAAGGTTAAATTATCGCCAGTCACGTATTCTGATCGCACAAAAGAATGACCGCTGTCGCGTCCGTCTCCGATCTGGAATCGAGCACTGTCCGAAAACTGTTCCTGCGCCTCTTGCCGTTTTTATTTCTGCTTTACATTGTCGCTTACCTTGACCGCATTAATGTCAGCTTTGCCGCTTTACAGATGCGCGGGCAGCTACACCTCACCGACCGCATGTACGGTCGCGCCGGCGGGATGTTCTTCGCCGGTTATTTCTTTTTTCAGCTTCCCAGCAACCTGGTTCTCGAGCGTATTGGGGTGCGCAAATGGATTTCGGCGCTGATGGTTGTTTGGGGCATGGTTTCCTGCTGCACCATTTTCGTTCGCGGTCCGGTAAGTTTTTATGTTTTGCGTTTCCTCCTGGGCGCCGCCGAAGCCGGGTTTTTTCCGGGAATGATTCTTTACATGAAGCGCTGGTTCCCGGCGAACTCGCGGGCGCGTGCGGTGGCATGGTTCATGACCGCCAATCCGCTGGCCGGAGTGTTCGGCAGTCCGATATCGGGAGCTTTGTTGGGCTTGCATGGCGCGGGTCTGCAGGGCTGGCAGTGGTTGTTTGTGATGGAAGCTGTCCCTGCGATCGTGCTGGGGATTGCCGTGTATTGGATATTGCCCGAAAACCAAAATGGCGCAAAGTGGTTGACCGACGCCGAACGCAGCTGCTTGACCAGAATGCTCGAACAGGAACATTCGGGCGACCACGGCCTGAACGAGCGCGACCTCTTGGCCGTCATCTTTAACGCGCGGGTTTGGATGTTGGCGCTGATCTATTTTGCGTTGCCGGCTTGCATGTATGGCGTCACGCTCTGGCTTCCCATCGCAATTCACAGCCTTTCGAGTCTCAGTTATCTAGGCACCGGAGTGGTCGCAGCGCTTCCTTTCATTGTGACCGCCGTATCGATGGTGCTGATCGGGATGCACTCGGATCGCACAAATGAGCGTCGCTGGCACATCGCCCTACCAGCATTCGCAGGCGCCGTAGCCCTAGCCGCGGCATCCCATAGCCGGCAGCCCTTCCTGGTAATCGGCGGGATGACACTGGGAATGATGGGTGCGGAGGCCATGACCGGGCCATTCTGGGCGATGGCTACAGTTCAGGTCGGAGCTAATGCTGCGGCCGCGATTGCGGTGATTAATTCGATCGCCAATCTCGGTGGCTATTTCGGCCCGGATATCATCGGCCTGCTGCGCTCCGGCAACGGACAGTTCAGAGGATTGCTGGCGATCGGAATCACGTTGGCGATCAGCGGGGGGTTGAGCTTAGTTGCTGGGGCGAGGGTGGAGAAGGGTCCAGCTACCGCGATTGGGTCTGGGTGACGCCGGGTGGCTGGCCCAGCTGCGATTGCGCTGAGGCGAGACCATCTCGAAAAAGAAGTGCACGATAGCGACTATAGAAGTCCCTTCCACACCATCCGGTGAAACAGCTCATCCATCGCACGCGGTGGTTCTTTCTCGCCACGATCCAGCCACCAGCGCAGCAACGAAAGCATGCTCCCGGCCAACGCTGTGGCGCGAGCGACCAATTCACGTTTCGGCAGGTTCGGTAGACGCTTGGATTCCGTGAGGCGCCGCTCGATCCCGCGGGCAAAGTAGCCTTGGGCAAGATCGAAGAAATCGTTGAGCCGGCCGGACTCGGCCAGTGCGCGATAAAGCTTATTCTGATTTCCGATGTGCGCAAATAGCTCTGCCACCGGCACAACTCGATGCGATTCTTCCTTGCGAACGCTGAGTGCCGTGCTCATGTTCTCCAGAAACATCTCTAACTGGCTGAGCAGCAGATCATCCTTGTCGCGGAAGTGAAGATAAAAAGTGGATCTGCCGACCGAGGCGCGGTCCAGCACTTCCTGCACGGTCACATCATCGATCGGTCGCTCCTGGATCAGCGTGATCAGGGCCATACCCAGGCGCTCGTGCGTGCGCCGGATACGCTGATCAGGTTTGCGTTGTTCCTTTTGCTTTTTCACGTGCGAATATCTTGCAACAACTGGGAACGCGCGTTGGTGGACATCGACCGCCTCTTTGTTCAACAAGTTGTGAAAGTTCTCGACGGCGCGATGTTTCACCGCTACATTTCGAATGATAGTGCAGGGAAGGGAAATGCAAAGGAGAAATACCAATGAACCGATTTCGTTTGATTGCAATCGGCACCATGATGCTGTTCGCGCTGACCATAGTCGCGCAACAAGCTGCCACGCAAAACGCTAGTCCAGCCGAAAACCCGCATAGCCGGGGCGGTGTGAACAGCGGCGTGCCAACCGTCGAAGATCACCTGAAGATGTTAAGCGAAAAACTTGCTCTTGCTGCCGATCAGCAGGCAAAAGCTAGACCTATCCTGCAGGAGATGCGTGATGGCGTCCAGAAGGTCATGCAGAACCAGAAAATTTCAGACGATGAACGCACCAGCAAACTGAGGGCCTGTCATCTGAAGGCTGACAAAAAGATGCGCGAGATCCTGAACGACGATCAGAAGAAAAAGCTCGATCAACTTGAGGAGGACGCGCACATGGACCTCCACGGTAACGTAAACGGGACGACACCATCGCGGGCACCACAGAATTGAAGAGATCGTGGAATCCCATCCTTCAAAGAACGAAGGGTGGGGCAGCCTCAGTGGTGGTCGTAGAGAGGTGGGCCAGCCCACCCTGGATCCAACCTTTTCGAAAATCCACGAAAATTGAGGCACCCTTAAAAAGGAGATGGGCTGGTCTCTTCCCGAGTTATACTCCACGCGGAAAGGTGAGCCACGCGCCCGTGATCACGCGTCAACCCATAAATCGCCAACCAGTTCACACTCAACTCAGCCGAGCAGCAGTCCAGAGCTCTGCCGCCCAGATCTTCCTGGTCAACGACCGCATGAACCAGATGCTTATTGAACATCTTGACCCTGCCGCGTGGAGGGCCAAGCCGCCGGCAGCCATACCGGCGACGCCCAAAGCGCCCCTCAAAGGCCGCACCCGTAATATCGCCGCGATCTTCACCCACATGCACAATGTCCGCTGCAAGTGGGTTAGGCTTACAGCTCCGCACCTGAAGGTCCCAAAACAGCTCAATCGCGCGAAGTGCACGCCGTTGCAGGCCCGTGCGGGATTGGCCGAGAGCGCCGCTCGCTGCGCGGAGATGCTTGCTGAAGCGCTCGGCGGTGGCGGAAGCCGGGTCAAGAAGTTTCTCAGAGACGGTTGGGCTCGGCCTTGGCCGGTCGGTCCGGAAATGCTGTGCTACATGCTTTCTCACGAAGCTCACCATCGTGGGCAGGTTTGTATGCTCGCGCACCAGCTCGGATTCCGGTTGCCGGTCCAAGTGACGTCAGGGCTCTGGAATTGGGACAAGCTGTGGAAAGAGTGCGGGTCGCCTGAAGGCCCGAAGTATGGTTAAGAACTAAGCTTCGCTCTAGAAACCGGGAAGCCCACCCTTTGAAAATCGCAAAGTGCCTGCCCTAAGCGAAGTCGAAGGGGTGGGGCAGCCTCAGTTGGAGGGTTGAGCCAGCCTGCCAGAGCGAATATTTCTCTGATCTCCTCTAATCTTTTACAATAGAGAGCTTTGCAGCGTTCTGGCCACGCCTGACGTATTCTTACCCGCTGCAACGGATCTGATAATTGCGACAATCTAAGCCAAACATTCCGGGTCGATACCTGTACTGGCGCGTCGAAGGCAGCTTGCTCGAGCTGACGACCGTCCGCCCGGTTGCGTTTTTTACCTGGAACGCGCAGAAGTTTACCGAGCGATGGTTGCGGCGCGGAACGGTTTTGCTCATGGCTGCGCTGCGACCCCTCCTATATGTATTGAATCGTACCTTCGCCACGCGGGTTGTTTACTCCATCCTGCGAGGCATTAGCCGAGACCGGCTGGATCTGTTGGGCAATGAATACTTTGAGTACAAACTCAAGCCGCAGTTGAAGCCCGAGGGCGTCGAACAGCTGAAAAGGGCAGTGAGCTCGGGCGCTGAGGTTGTGCTCGTCAGCCAGGGACTTGAGTATGTGATGCGGCCGCTGGCTCAGCACCTCGGCGTGAAATGGATCATCGCTAATCGCCTGGACTTTCGGGATGGGATCGCAACTGGCCGCTTGCTCGATCCGGTTATTCGTCCGCGCGGAATTTTTGCTCGGGTCGCATCGGGCGGCCCGGATGGTACTCGTTCGGCTCAGCGGCTTGCGCATGATCTGGGCACTCGTCCCGAGACACTTGAGCAGGCGGTGGTTTCGGCGCAGCGGATTGTACCTGCTATTGAGCGTCCCATCGTGCAATTCGCAGGCGACCACCGCGAGAATCCGCTCTCAGTTCGCAACGCTTTCCGAGGCAAGCACATTCTGCTGATCGGAGTTACCGGCTTCATTGGCAAGGTCTGGCTGGCAAACACGCTGACGGATCTCCCTGAAATCGGACAAATTTATCTGCTCATACGGCGGCAAAAATCGAATCCCGCTCAAAGCCGCTTCGAAAAACTCATCGACGAATCTCCGGTATTTGATCCGCTTTACGCTCGCCATGGCCGCAAGCTTCTGCAATTCATCAATGAACGGGTTCGGGTGATTGAGGGCGACGTCTCGCAGCCCGATCTCGGAGTTGAGCCCGCCATTGCTGACGAATTGCGGCGCAAATTAGACCTGATCATTAACAGCTCCGGCCTTACCGACTTTAACCCCGATCTGCGCGAAGCCCTCAGTTCAAATGTCGACGCAGTGATGAATGTTCTGCAGTTTGTTCGTGATTCGGACCACGCAAGCCTGCTGCATCTTTCGACTTGCTACGCCGCCGGAAGATGCGATGGCCGTGTAGGCGAAAACGCACGACCGGACTACACGCCTATAGGTCTTCCAACTTTCGACGCGGAACAGGAATGGAAATCGCTGCACCGGCAGATCGAGGACATACAGGCCCGTGCCGAGGGCCCGGTGGTCACCGAGGAGCTGCGGCGTCAGGCTGTCGGCAAGGAGCACGCGGCAAAAGACCTCCACGGCGCGGCGCTCGAAAATCAAATTCGCAAGAACCGTGTGCGCTGGCTGCGCAATGAGCTCACCGAGGCAGGGAAGCAGCGCGCTCACGAACTCGGCTGGCCCAACACCTACACTTTCACCAAGAGTTTGGCCGACTCGTTGCTGACAAAATGCGGTCCCGATCTTCCGGTCGCAATCGTTCGTCCGGCCATTGTCGAGAGTTCGCTCACGCAACCTTTCCGCGGATGGAACGAGGGAATCAACACCTCGGCTGCATTGTCTTATCTCCTTGGAACATTCTTCCGGCAGCTGCCGACCAATGAGCGCAAACGCCTGGACGTGATTCCGGTCGATTCTGTATGCCGTGGAATGACACTGATTGCGGCAGCGGTGTTAGAGCGGAGGCACGAACACGTCTATCAGCTCGCGACCTCGGTTACGAACCCGTGCGACATGCGCCGGTCGATCGAACTGACCTCGTTGGCGCACAGAAAACACTATCGTGCCCTCGAAGGCATGGAATACTGGTTGCGCCTGCGATTTGACGCCATTCCGGTCTCCAAAGAACGCTACAACCGGATGTCGGCTCCGGCGCAGCGGGCGATCATCAAATCTATTCAGCGAGTGGCCGCCCCGCTGCCGTTCAAAAAAACGCCTCTGGCCAAAGCCGATCGAAATCTGGAGAAAGTTGAAAAACTCATCGAACTGTTCGAGCCTTTTATTCTTCTGAACGAGCATGACTTCGTAGCGGAGAATGTCGAGAAGCTTTCCTACGCGCTGATAGCAGAAGAAAAGCAGGCCTTCGGCTATAACACGAATTCGATTGACTGGTGGGACTACTGGATCAATATTCACATTCCCGCACTGCGCAAGTGGACGTATCCTCTGATCGAAGGCCGCCCGCTTGAGGCACGCCCGGCGCGCAATCTGCTGCCCGCGAGCGCAGAAGCCGAAACTGTAAGAACTGGGACCAACGGAGCAACGTGGCGATATTCCTGACCGGATCCACCGGCTACATCGGCGGTTACATCGCCGCAAACTTGCTGCACCGCCAGGGGGCGTCACTGAACCTACTGGTTCGCGCACGCGATCCTCATGAAGCCGAAGACCGCCTCTGGCATGCGCTTCAGCTACATTTCGACTTCAAGTCTTTCTACGAGTACCTGCAAACCCGGATTCGGGTTTTTCGCGGCGACCTGACCGACGAACGTTTTGGACTTTCACGCGATGATTACGATCGTCTGGTTCACACCACTGATTCCGTGATTCACTGCGCGGCGTCTTTAAACCGCAAATCCGAGAAGAGCTGTTTGAATGTAAATCTCCGCGGCACGCTCGAAGTTATCAAGGTTGGAATGCAGGTGGACCACTATCACGGGCTGCGGCGTTTTAGTCATGTAAGCACGGTTGCGGTCGCTGGAAAGCGGCAGGATGAGGTCGTAACCGAAGACAAGTCGGTCGATTGGAACCGCTCCGATTACGATCCTTACGCGCGTACAAAGAAATTTTGCGAACACATGATTCGAGAGCTTCTTCCCGATGTGCCGAAGACCATCTTTCGGCCAAGCATTGTTCTCGGCGACAGCCGTCGAGCGGAGACGACTCAGTTCGACATGGTGCGGGCATTTGTTTTTCTGGCAGGGCTGCCGGCGCTGCCGCTGCGTCCGCGCGATCGCGTCGATATCGTCAACGTGGATTTTGTTGCGGATGCAATTGCCAGTTTGCATGTAAAAGACGGCACGCAATATGACACCTATCATTTATCGTCTGGACGTGACTCGCAAACATTCCGGCAGATCACCGAATCGCTGGCTGCGGCGCAGGATAGGCGCGGGCCAATTTACCTGCCTTTTATGCAGAAACCGTTTACTTCTTCCATCAACTTGGCTTCACATCGGAAGAGTCCGATCGGCCACATCGCGTCGCTGATGAAGGTTTTTATGCCGTATCTGACTTTCAATACGGTGTTCGACAACACGCGAATCACTTCTGAGCTGGGTCGCAAGCCGGTGCCGTTTTCGCAGTACAGTTATCCACTGTTGAAATTCAGCCGCGAAACTAATTTCGCTTATCCCTACCAGAGTTGGCCGGCAAAAGTCGGAGGATCCGCCGCATGATGGACTACATCCTCGAGGCGTGGGTCAGCGCCAACATCGAACGCGCCAAGGCCGCGTGGATATTGGGCGGTGGGGAACGCTGGCAACCGGGCAAGAAGCTTAAGCTGCTTTTGGCCGGGTACAACGGAACTCGCAACACCGGATCTGACGTTCGTCCCCAGGAAACGGTGCGTCAGCTTCGCCACGTTCTCGGCGCGGACAATGTCGAATTCAGCGTGATGAGCCAGAATTTTGAGTTGACCCGTGGCTATTTCGAAGGCGCTGAGCAGGTCCATCTTCCAGATATTTTCCCACCGTTTCTTGCACGTGAAATTCCAAAGCATCACGGTGTGATTGTGGTGGAGGGGTCTGCGTTCAAAAGTAAATTTGCCAACGCGCTGACCACGATGATCATCGGTTCTCTCGGGACTGCAACCGCACAGAACAAACTGGCCGTGGGGTACGGATCCGAAGCCGGGCACATGGATTCGTCGGTCGCAAAAATGTGCGGCCGCTATTGCAAGGACGCGCTGATCATCACGCGCAACGAGGAATCGCGCACCATACTTCGCAAGCTCGGTGTGCCAACAGAACTTGGCTCCGACACCGCGTGGACGTTCGAGCCGCTCCCGCGTGAGTACGGCCGCAAAGTTTTGCACGATGCCGGTTGGGATGGCAAGCTCCCGGTGTTGATCGTCTGCCCCATTAATCCGTTCTGGTGGCCGGTTAAGCCCTCGCTGGTGAAATATGCGGCGCACGCGATGGGTGGCGCGTACAAGGACAGCCATTATCGAACACTCTACTTTCACAAAGACGGCTCTGAAGTAGAAAACGCATTTGAGCGCTATTTGAGTGCGATTGCGAAAGCCGTGGACGGCTTCCGGAAACGTCACCGCGTGTTCATCGCCCTCGCTGCCACCGAGCAGCTCGACACTCGCGCTTGCCGCCGGGTTTCCGAAAAGCTGGGTGGAGTGGCGGTATTCAGCTCAGAAAACTATGACATGTTTCAGATGGTGAGTATTCTCCGCGCCGGGCACCTCATGGCATCATCGCGCTTCCACGGAATCGTAACGTCGATGCCGGCGCTTGTGCCGTCGGCTGGAATCACCATGGACGAGCGCATCCGCAATCTTATGCGCGAACGCGGTCATGAAGAGTTGCTAATGAATGTGGACGATCCCGATCTTGAGCCGAAGCTACTCGCCGCGCTCGAGGCTCTGGCAACCGACGGAGAAAGAATCGCAGATGGAATCGGACGCACGGTTGTCCGGAATTTAAAGACTATGGCGCGCATGGGACTTTACTTCGAAGAAGAATTACGCCGCCGCTATCCGGACTTTCCTACTCGGAGGGGCGAGTGGGGGTGGGAAGATTATTTGCCTCCTCTCGATGAGGGCTTGCGCCGGCTGATCGGAATGTACAGCGAAAGCAAGATTCCCGCGTGAAACTTTCCGTTCTGGAACTCACTCCGCGGGTTGCAGCAGCCTGATGAATAGCCCCGTAAGGGCACAGGAAATAACCGATGTCTTTCCTCGACCACATCTTCGGAAAGCTTGACGGCGTGGAGGACAATGTCCTTTGGGAGCTGCACGATCAATCCGCAACTAACAAAGTAAGTTGGGGCGTCACCGGCCCCGGCTTATTGAAGCGCATCTCACAAGCGCGTTCTTACCTTGCTTCGAGAAATCTTAAACGTAATGACCGCTGTGCTCTCCTCGCGCCAAACGGCATCGACTGGATCGCCGTTGATCTCGCCATAATGGCGGAAGGCCTCATCGTCGTGCCGCTTTATTCCCGCCAGGCGCCTGCGGAATTGGTAGGCATGATGAAGGACTGTTCACCGTCTCTGATTTGCTGCGGCGACGCAACCTTGCGCGAAGCAATCGCCCAGAACTGGCCGGAAGCCCCGCCACAAGCCCTGTTCGACGAAATCTTTTCTTCTTCCGCCTCGCGCCTGACCAAACCTCAAGTTCAGGATTCCGACGTCGTTGCGATCATCTACACCTCTGGCACCTCCGGGGAAGCGAAGGGAGTAATGCTCACCGCGGCGAATGTGGCCCACATCCTGCAATGCACATCGGGGCAGCTCGACATTTTGATGAATCGGCGTCCCGGCCAAAAGCTTCAACGTCAAGACAGGGTCTACCAATGGGCACCGCTGAATTTTGCCGCTGCCTGGATCACCACGCTGACGAGCTTATTGCGCGGCAGTGCAGTGTCGATGAATACCGATTTGTCGAAGCTTGCCGGGGAGCTTCGCATCGTGGCGCCGGATTATTTCGTAAACGTCCCCGCGCTGCTGGAAAGAGTTCGAAAAGCCGTCGACGAACAACTCTGGAAAACCGCGGGCGTCGTTCGCACGATCTACACCAAGGCCAAAGCCGCTTACATGCGCAAGTACGAGGGGCGAGCAAGTTTTTCGGATTCGATCTGGCTGGCAATGGCAAACGCCGGGGTGTTTCCAACCATCCGTAAAAAAATGATCGGCTCGAATTTGAAAGCGCTCATCTGTGGCTCTGCTCCGCTCAGCGTCGAGACTCAGCTGTTCTTCATGATGCTTGGCATCCCGGTGCTTCAGGTCTACGGCTTGACTGAAACCACCGCGATTTGCACCCTGGACGATCCTCGTCATGTCGAGCCCGGACGCGTTGGTCCAGCCATCAGTGGAGTTGAAATGAAGGTGGCCGAGAATAATGAGATCGTCGTTCGTGGGCCAAACATCTTCCCGGGATATTGGAACCGTCCAGATGAAACTGCCAAGGTTTTGCGGGATGGTTGGTTTCACACCGGCGATCAGGGCGAAGTGAACGAGTCAGGAAATTGGAAAATCGTGGGTCGCATTAAGAATCTCATCATCCTCAACTCCGGCCACAACATTGCGCCTGAGCCCATCGAGGACGAAATTCTCGCCCACCTCCCCAGCGCACAATTTGCGGTTGTGACCGGCAATGGCCGCAGTTTTCTCACCGTAATCGTAACTGGCGACGTGACCGCCGAGCAGGTTCAGTCCGCTCTCGACGCCGTCAATCCCACCTTGCCGCACTACAAACAGGTTAGGACGTTCCGCGTGATCTCCGAACCGTTCACCATCGAAAACGGTCTTCTCACCGCCAATGGCAAACTCAAGCGCGACCTCCTTGCGCAGCGACTCCACCCACAGATTGAAGAGATGTACACCGTAAAGCAGAGCAGTACGGCTTAATTTAACTCCCTGTCCTTGAGGTAACCTGGAGTTCCTGCACTACGGTTACTTGCGGCCCTAACCCTTCTCGCGATGCAATGTAGATTCGAGGAATCTATGGGGCGCATTCTCGGTTTTGTCGGCGTGCTTATATCCGCAGGCTTGGTTTTCTATCTTTACACCAAGCAGGCGCAAAGCGTTGCGTCGATTGGTGGCGGAACCACCATTCAGGCCGCGGAAGTCATGACCGGCGTGAAGGGCGATCTGCTTGGCATTGCCAACGCGGAGCGCAGTTTCAATGCCACCGAGGGGCACTACGGCTCGCTCGACGATCTCGTCTCCGGGCACTACCTGCCGCCGAAGGGTGATCGCCCACCGTTTTCTTACGATATCCAAACCACTGCGAGCGGCTTTCGCGTAACCGCCACGCGCTCCGGCCCCGGTTCTCCTAGCGAGCTTTGGATCGACGAGAACATGGAAATTCAAAGCGCCAACTGATTCGCCCATCGCCTCTTCTGCTCCGTTACCATTCTCCGCAAGGTCTAGTCGCCCGTACGTCTGACGTCATTCTCGTATGATTAAGATGTGAGCTCCACTTCCGCCCGCCCCGCTGCCTGGAAACTCCTGCTGGCGTTCGCCATCATTTATCTGGTCTGGGGATCAACTTTTCTGGCAATTCGCATAGGCGTGCGCGAAATTCCGCCGTTTCTCATGGCGGGACTGCGCTTCACCGCGGCGGGCCTCGCGATGGGGGCATGGATGCGCGCGACTGGAACACCGTCGCCAACTCTGCGAGAGTGGCGGGGAGCAACCGTGGTGGGCACATTGATGTTCCTCATCGACTATGCCTGCTTGTTCTGGGCGGAGCAACGCGTTCCATCCGGTATTGCGGCTGTGATTCTCGCGATGATTCCAGTCTGCATCACTCTCCTCGAGATCACTTTTTTACGTGCGCAACGGCTTACTCTGCGCTTGGCACTTGGGCTGGCGATCGGCATCATCGGAGTGGTTGTGCTTATGAATCCCTGGGGCTCGCTGGGAGAATCGCCGCTCGATCACCGGGGAGTGATCGCCCTTCTGGTCTCATGTTGCGGATGGTCGATTGGAACCATTGTCAGTGGCCGCTTGACTCTGCCGGCGTCGAAGCCCATGAGCGCGGCGGCGCAAATGCTCTCTGGAGGAGTGCAGTTGCTAGTGCTTGCCGCCGTGGCCGGGGAATTCACGGGCTTCCGCGCGCAGAATGTTTCCGCTGCCGCGTGGTTCTCGCTGATCTATCTCATTATTGCGGGTTCAATCATTGCGTTCACAGCGTACGTGTGGCTACTGCACTACGAATCGCCAACCAAGGTGGGAACCTATGCGTACGTGAATCCGGTGGTTGCGGTAGTCTTGGGCGCGCTGTTCGGCGGGGAAACGATGGGACGCAGAACAATCCTGGGCACGGCTCTTATCCTGATCAGTGTGGTGGCAATCACTACGATTAAACGGAAGCTGGCCACGCCGGCGAGGGCGAGTGTAAGCAGGGGAGCGGAATTGAAAGCAGCCGCAGAGGATTAGACGTTAGCGCGGTTCTTCGTTCTACAAGTGGCAACCGCGCTGAGGACCACTTCCCCGCAAATCAATGCCAACGAGGTTAGGCAAAGAATGCACCAGGCGGCCAGCACAAACTTCTCGACATAAGTCAGATATACCGCGAATCCCAACCCGCCAACCGATGCAATGAGCAGTAGCACCGGGGTTTTAGATTGGTTGCGGTAAATTGTTGCCAGCACCGTAATCAGCAAGTTTCCAACAACCCCGATCAGCGCTACCGGCACGCCGAGCACAGTTGAATTAGGACTGCGGTTCACCAGATCGCAATTGAAGGTTTCGCTAAAATCACAAAATGATGTTTTAGACGTGGCAAAGTGCTCATAAAGCGAAACTGAAGAAACAGCAATACCGGCAACCGCGACCAGCGTGATGGCGATCATTAAATGTGCGCGTCTCGGTTCGGATGCTGTTTGGGAAGCGGGTGGAGGGTCGATCACGGCAGTTTGCAACCTGTCTTCTCGCCGAGCGCCTCTAAGTGCAGCGATCCCTCAGCACGAGATCCATCGGAAAACTGCCATGTCGGATAGCCCTTAAGTCCTGCCTGCTTGCAGACCTCGTTTTGAGTGCGTTGTCCGGGCGGGCTGCACTCCACATAATTTACGTATTGGAACGCGTAGCCGAAAAGCTCTTTCTGATCGGCGCAGTGCGGGCACCACCACGCACCGTACATCTTGGCGCCGGACTTGCTCAAGCATTTCGCGAAACCATCCAACGTACTGACCGGCTTGCGATAATACGCAAAGTAGTAAATTGCCCAGGCGACCACCGCGAGAGCTAAGGCAATCCCGAGCCATGTGAACCGCGGCCCAGGAACGGCAGCTGCGGCTTCGTTTTGTTGCTCGTTCAAATCGGACATTTTGCTGAATTCTTATACCACGACATTGAGCGCTCTGGGCAGCACGTCCAGGCTCTCACAATGCAACGTGATCACTTCGCCATCCACCATGACATCGACTGGGTCGTCGAGATGAAAATCAACCCGTCGGACTTTGCGCACTTCGGCCAACGGATGCCGCGTATGTGTGCCGTCGTAAAGTTTCGGCAAGTTGCGGATTAAGCCCACGCGTCCGATCGGTCCCCATCGGACATACTCGATCAGGCCGTCGTCGGTGGCAGCGTTGGGAGCGATCATCATCGTCCCACCGGTAAATCTGCTGTTGTTGAAGGTCAGAAACAGGCATGGGCGACGGTCGATGTTTCGTTCTCCATCTACGCTCAACGGAAACGGGCGGCGGCGGAAGCGGGTTAGACAGATGAAAATCGAAGTTTGATATCCCGCCTCGCCCCAACCACTGAAACGCCGGGCGCGCATGGTCGCGACATCGGCAGTGAAACCAATGCTGAGAAGATTGATGTAGTGCAGCACGCCATCTTTGTGGCGCAAACGCAGCACGTCGCATTTGCGCGGGCGGCCGGCGATCAGCGAATTCATCGCATATTCCACCCCCTGGTCGCTGAAATCGCGGAGGAACGAGTTTCCTGTTCCCAGCGGAAGAAAGCCCAAAGTCGGAGCTTCCGAATCCGCGGGAAGCGGAAACAACCCGTTCACAATTTCATACGAAGTTCCATCGCCGCCAACGGAAATAAATTTTCGATAGCCTTCCAACCATGCCTGGCGCGCGATTTCGGTTGCATGGCCGAGCTCCGCAGTTTCGCGTACATCAACTTGTATGCCAGCAGCCCGCAAGCGCTCGAGCGCCGAAGGGAGAAGTTGGCGCGAGCGTCCGCCGCCCGCTGCTGGATTGACAATCGCCAAATATTTGCTAGGCCGGCTCAAAGCTTTTTTACCGCCGCGCGCTGCAGTGAACTCCTAATCTCGTGCGCCAGGTCGTTGCGCTTGATCTTTAGGGAAGCCGTGCGGGGAAAATCTTTGCCCCAGATGAAGTAACCTGTGACCCGCTTGAAATCCGGCAAACGCCGATTACGCGCCACTATTTCATCCTTCAGCGAATCGGTGAATTCCTGGTTCTGCTCCAATCGCATAACCAGGACCAGCATTTCCCCGCCGAGTTCTTTCTTGGGCCAAACATAATTCGCGGCAAATACGCAGTACTCCTTAACTGCCAGACCATCAAACGCCGATTCAATGTCCTCTGGATAAATGTTCTTGCCGCCCTCGGTCACGATCATGTTCTTCTTGCGTCCGAGCAGTTGCAGGTGACCGGAAGACTCCAGACGTCCCAGATCGCCGGTGAGCAGCCAGCCATCCACAATCGTCTCGGCCGTAAGTTCAGGATCGTCGAGGTAATGCGACATGATGGTTTTGCTGTGGGCCGCAACTTCGCCGACAGCCTCAGCGTCGGGATTCAGAATGCGAATCTCAACTCCCGGCAGCGGCTTGCCGACAGTATCGGCGCGAAACGGCTTCAGGTCGTTCAAGGTGAGCACTGTGCAAGCTTCGGTCAAGCCGTAGCCATTTGCGACTGGGACACCAAGCTCGTAAAAAAATTGTAGAGTTTGTGGATCAATGAATGCCCCGCCGGTAAACATGGCCAACAGTTGTCCACCAAATGCCTTATGAACCTGTCCCAGGAGCTTGCGGCTTAGCTCCACATTAGGGCGTTTTCGAGTCAGCCTCTTGTTGATCGAGATCATCAGGTTCAGAACAAACCGTTTGATCGCCGGCAATGCGGCGAAATTCGACTTGATCCCATGTTCCAGATTTTTAAGCACCATGGGCACCAGGCTGACATACGTGATCCGGTAACGAACAAAGGCATCGCGCACGAATTCCGGCCGCAGTGTGCGCAGATGCACGACGCATGCGCCGCAGACGAACGGGCCGATAAAGCCGACCATGAAATCAATAGCGTGGTTTGTGGGAAGTATGCTCAGGTAACGAACTCCCGGCCAGAATGGATACCACGCGGTCAGCGACTTGCATTGCTCCAGATAATTTTCGTGGGTCAGCACGCAACCCTTCGGGCGGCCGCCCGTGCCGGAGGAATACACGATGCAGGCAGCATCCGTACGTCTCCGAGAGATGAGCGTAGGCTCGCCCTTTCGCCGAAATTCTTCCCAGCGATAGCCCCCACGAAGATCCGCGCTGGGCGGGGCTTCTGTCACCAAGACGATCTTCAGCTTGTGGTTCTTAAATTCCGGGTCTTGGGTAATTGCGCGCCAAAGGTGGTATTCGATCACCATGAACTTAGCTTTTGAATGCGCCAGCAATTGCAGGTGCTCTCCCGCGCTCAGCTTGTAGTCCAGAGGAACTAGCACGCCGCCGCTTTGCAGGATCGCGTAAGCCGATATCAGCCACTTCGACTGATTGGTCATAATGATCGCGGCCCGGTCTCCGTCGCGGAACTCGGCATCCTGGAGGGCGCGCGCCAAAGGCGACGCCAGCAGTTTGAAATCGGAATAGGTGAGCCGGGTGCGTTCCCGCTCCCGGTCGGCTTCGATCAGGCAAGTCTCATTCGGCCAGCGGTCTAAAGCCTCGCTGAGGGCGGCGCCGAGAGATGTGTACTGGTCCAGATCGAGCATGCAGTGTTCATTTCACCACGGAGACACTGAGACACGGAGAAAAAGTACTCAATTTTAGGATGCCTGCGTGTGCTAAAGCCTGGATTGGATTCGCTCCGCCAACGTCTTAAAGTCTGAGACTCCCTGCATCTCGTAATCCGGCAACTCTATGTTGAAGTGCTGCTCAAGCCGGGCGAGCAAACTGAGCGCCTGCAGGCTATCAATGCCAAGCTTCTTGAAGAAATCATCATCCGGAGAAAGGCTCTGCCGCGGGACTTTAAACTGCGTTGCCGCCATGTCTAACACTTCATCCAACGTCTTTTGCTGTGTCTGCACTGTAATCTCCTCGGGTGCCCCGTCCAAGCTCGGCTTGGGTGGGTTCACGGAAGGTAAGGTTGAGCATTCGTGCTCTCAACAAATTTCTTTAGTCCGGCCTCGACTGCGGGCTGACCGAATAAGTCACAGAAAATTTCGATCTCCCGCCTCAAATCATCGTACGGTATTGGCTTGATGAATTTCTTGGCGGCCCCCGCGGTGTTTCGATCAAACTTTCCCGTTTGAGCCGCTGTGGCCCGCGCTATGCGCAAGGCCTCGCCTTCGCCGGCGACCTGGCTTACCAACCCGATCTGCTGTCCCTTGTTCGAGTTGAAACTACGGCCGGTCAGTAGCAAGTCTCGGACCACGGCATTCCCCAAATCCCGTTTCAGGCGAGGGATTCCGCCGAACCCAGGAATCAGCCCAAGGCGCAGCTCGGGGAAGCAGAAGCGAGCACTCTTATCGGCAATGATCAGGTCGCAAGTCAACGCCAACTCCAGGCCGCCGCCGAAAACAATGCCATGCACCGCCGCGATGGTCACCAGCGGAGAGGCATCCAGCGTATTCATTACGTGATGAATGCGCTCTAAAAAACTTCGCACTCCTGCAATTGCGTCCTTCTTCTCCATTTCCTGCGAACGTTGATATAGTTCACGCAAATCGGCACCGGCGGAGAATCCGCATGCCAGGCTGCTGTAGAGGATCAGCGAGTGCGCGCTTTGTTCCAGCTTTGGAAGCGCGGAGGTGAATTGCTCCAGCTCCTCCAGGCAGCGGGAGCCGATCTCGTTACAGGGCGCGCGGTTCAGCGCGAGCTCAATGACTCGGTCTTTTATCGCCCAGGATAGTGCCTGCCCACAAGATTCATTCATTGGGAGAAACGACAGCATACTAGAAACGAGGTTACCTGCGCGACGCAAACAGGGGATTGGATGGGCACAATGCGGCGTGCGTTGAACTACACTAGATCTTGTGGATTTGCATATAACTCACCTGCGGCGATGGTTTGGAATGGCGGCAATTTTCGCCTGCCTGATCGTGCTCGCTGTCTACTTCAACGCCCGCCACAAAGTGCAGAATGCGTTAAAGCAGGTGCCGGAAAGATTGGGCATCGAGATCCAACAGAGCGCACAGGAATTCACCATCTCGAAGTCTGAGCAGGGACACACTCTCTTTAAGCTGCAAGCTAATAAGGCCGTGCAGTACAAAGGGGGTGGTCGCGCCGAGTTGCACAACGTGACCATCACCATCTACGGACGCGACTCATCGCGTTTCGACCAGGTTTACGGGAAAGATTTCGAATACGACCAGCAATCGGGCGATGTGACGGGCAAAGGCGAAGTCTCGATTGACCTGCAGGCAAATCCGGGGGGCGTGGCTAATCCCGATCAGACCGCACCGATGGAGCTCAAGAATCCGATCCACGTAAAAACAACAAATCTTGTTTTCAACCAGAAGACCGGCGACGCCTGGACTTCGTCGTTGGTGGAGTTCTATGTCCCCGAAATGAACGGTTCGGCCATAGGCGCAAGATACTCCGCCAAGGACAACGTACTTACTTTACAGTCGCAAGTCCACATGACTGTGAGCGGTGCCAATCCATTGAGAATTCTTGCGCAACATGCGGTCTTGGGGAAGAGTCCGCGGCAGATAGTGTTGCAGCAGCCTCAGACTGAGTCCGCACAGGGGAAGGGCCAAGCGGATGAGGCGACGCTGTTTCTACGTGCGGACAATACGCTCGATCATGGAGTCGCTCTCGGCAATGTGGCAATAGACTCAGCTGGACCTTCTGCGCCGAAAGATCGGCAGCGCGCTTCGTCCAACCCAGATAGTTCTGCTGCGAAGCCTGCCTCCACCATGTCTCATGTGACGGCCCAGAAGCTAGAGGTCGCGATGCGACCGCGCAATCAGATTGATACGGCAATTTTCTCAGGCAGCGTACGTCTCAAGACCGAAGGCGCGCAGCCAACGGAGAGCACTGCGGGCCAGGCAGTCCTGACATTCAAAGGGCGCAATGTTCTCACCAAAATTCATGCCGAGCAGCAGGCCAAGCTATTGCAGCACCAAGTAACCACTAAGAATGCGCAAGATATTGCAGTGGCCGCGCCAATTATCGACATATTGATTGCGGACGGGAACCGGCCCACTCGCGCCGAAACCAGCGGCCCTCCAGAAATAACTTTGCTTCCTTCTGACGGTAAGCCTGGAGCGCAGACTCGGGTCACTGCCGATAAGTTCACTGCAAAGTTTGATTCCTTAGGTCAACTTTCGCAGGTCCACGGCAATGCCCACGCACGCGTGGTCACGGCTGAACATCCACACAACAATGTTTCCCAGCCGGAACGAGTGAGCACCAGCGACGCCATTGACGGGTTTTTTCGTCCGGGTACGGGAATTGAAGGCCTTGTGCAAGAGGGGCATTTCACTTACAAGGCTGGAACTCAGGAGGCGTTCGCCGATCGCGCGCGTTACACGCCAGCGGACCAGATTCTGGTTCTAAGCGGCGCCCCGCGAATTCTTGATTCTGGAATGGCCACCACGGCGCGCATCGTGCGGCTGAATCGAGCAACCGGCGACGGGTTTGCCGAAGGGAATGTCAAAACCACCTACAGCGATCTCAAATCGCAACCCAATGGCGCCCTGCTCGCTTCCTCAGACCCGATTCATGTAACGGCGGAGAGCATGGCAGCTCATAACTCTCCTGAGATCGCAACCTATAAAGGAAATGCTCGCCTCTGGCAGGACGCAAATATGGTGGAAGCACCCTCCATCCAGTTTCAAAAAAATCAGCGAACTGTCATGGCTGATTCCGACTCTCAACAGAAGGTTTCAACCGCGCTCACTTCCACTGACAAGAGTGGAAAATCAACGCCCGTCCACGTGACTTCGAACCATTTGACCTATCGCGATTCGGAGCGCCAGGCGCATTACGAAGGCGAAGTTATTGCGCGAGATCCGGACTATACTGCCACCTCGGACCAGATGGACGTATTCTTTGCGCCGGCAAATCAGGCGGCGGAGCGGCGCCCTGCTTCATCGGCCGTCAACTCATCCACCGGCGAGGCAGCCGTGGGCCGAGCCGAAGGGACGTCCGCGGCGCCAAACCCACCCTCTCAAACTCGCGCAAAACTAGAGAAAATTATTGCGTCAGGCTCGGTCGTGGTTACTCAGCCGGCACGACGAGCGATGGGGGACAAGCTCACCTATACCTCTGAAGATGATAGGTTTGTGATGACCGGCGGATCGCCTAGCATTTTTGATGCCGAACGGGGCAAGATTACTGGGGTTTCGTTGACTTTGTTTAGACGCGATGATAGGGTCATCGTTGATGGCAGCAGCAGTTTGCCTGCCGTTACGCAGACTCGAGTGGTACGGTAAATGCAAACCCTGGCTGCCGACGAGATATGTAAATCCTATCGAGGCCGCCGGGTTGTGAACGGGGTCAGCGTCAGCGTTCGACAGGGCGAAGTTGTTGGTTTACTTGGGCCTAACGGCGCTGGCAAGACTACTAGCTTTTACATGATCGTCGGCCTGATACCCCCTGATACAGGCCGGGTCCTCATAGATGAGGAAGAGATTACCGACGTGCCTATGTATCGGCGGGCACGGCAATTCGGGATCAGCTATCTCCCCCAAGAGGCATCGGTTTTCCGGAAGCTTACGGTCGAGGAGAACATTCTCGCCGTGCTGGAGGCGCAGCCGGTTTCCTGGCATGAGCGCCGGGAAACGATGGAACGGCTGATCGACCAGTTGGGACTGGAGCATATCCGCCTGAACCGCGGTTACGCGCTTTCGGGTGGAGAACGGCGTAGGGTTGAGATTGCGAGAGCGCTCTCGATCAAGCCAAAGTTCATACTGCTGGATGAGCCATTTTCGGGGATCGATCCCATTGCGGTACTCGATCTGCAAAAAATCATCAGCAATATGAAGTCGGCTGGGATCGGAGTTCTGATTACGGACCACAATGTCCGCGAGACCCTGTCGGTGACCGACCGGGCCTACATCATTAACGACGGCAAGATATTCCGCCACGGCACGCCGGAAGAGTTGGGAAGCGATTCGGAAGTGAGAAGAGTTTATTTGGGGGAAAGTTTTTCGTTGGTGTGAAGACGTAGTTGTTGGTCATTCGTCGTTGGTCATTGGCAAAACAAAATCTGCCAATGCCAGGGGAGGTGGCGGACGACCTACGACGTACGACCAACGACGCAATTGAAATTTTATGGTGCTTCTCCAGCCAAGGCTCAATTTAAAGGTCTCGCAGAGGCAGATACTCACTCCTGGCCTCGTGCAGATGGTCAGCGTCCTCGCTCTCAACAAGCTTGAGCTGAAGGACATGATCACTGCCGAGATGGTTGAGAATCCTGTGCTCGAGGAACTCGAAGATACCGTTCCTCTCATCGACGACGTCGGCCGCCGCGAGGAGGAGCGTGAACGGGCTTCCGCAAGCGAAGAGGCTCCTGCCACCACTCCCGACAAAAAAGATCCGTTTGAAGAAATCGACTTTGGTTCGTTTTTTAAGGATTATCTCGATCCTGGCTTTCGCAGCCCGGGCGATTTTGAAGAGATTGAGCGCCCCTCGTTTGAAAATTTCCTTTCTAAGCCGAGCACGCTGACGGATCATCTGGTGTGGCAGCTGGGTTCGATCTCCACTCGTCCCGCGGTCCGCGAAGCTGCCGAAACGGTAATCGGTAACCTGAATGAGGATGGATATCTCATCGCCAGCGATGAAGAATTGCTGGGAATTGTGCCCGCGGCTCCGCCTGAGGTTGATGCCGCCAAGTCCGACAATGTGGTGAAAGAAGCGGCGGCCCTGGGCCTCGCCGCGCTGGCGGACGAGCTTGTCGAAGAAGCAGGTCCCGAGGCGCCGCCCGATATCTGGGATGGGTCCGGGGTTTCTGATGCTTTGCTCCCTGTTTCGAACGGGACTTCTGCTGCCGCGACCGCTCCCGCCGTCGACCTGAACGCGCCTGCCCCGCCGGCAAAGAAGGGATCCAGTCCGGTTCCGCAGGTGCGCTTTAACCAGGAAGATCTTAAAGAAGCGATAGAGATTGTTCGCCAGTTGGATCCGCCCGGTGTGGCGTGCCGTGATCTTCGCGAATGCCTGCTGCGACAATTGCATTTTCACCAGGCGCACCTTGGCAATAATGGCAACGGAACAGCTCAGGTGCTTAATGATGCCGTTGCGCTGGTCGATCAGCATCTTCGAGCATTGCAAAACAAGCAGTACAAGGAAATTGCGCGCGCACTCGGCCGGCCGATTGAGGCTGTGCAACCCGCGCTCGATTACATTCGCACTCTCGACCCGCGGCCTGGGCTCCGATACAACATTGTGCAGCCGCGATTGATTGAGCCTGATGTCGCTCTAGTGAAACATGGGGACGAGTGGCTGGTCATGATGAACGACGACGATGTTCCCACTCTGCGGCTCAATCCTGCTTACCGCAAACTGCTGACCCGCGACGGCAATGACCGCGACACGCGCAACTACGTGAAAGAGCGCTTTAAGAGCGCCATTCAGCTCATCAAGAACATAGAACAGCGCAAGCAGACTATCTTGAAAGTTTGTTATTCCATCGTCACTCGCCAGCGTGACTTCCTCGAAAAAGGCATCGACGAACTCAAGCCGATGATGATCAAGGAAGTGGCTGAAGAAATCGGCGTTCATCCCTCCACCGTGAGCCGCGCAGTAGCTAATAAGTATGCGCACACCCCACAAGGCGTCTTCGAGCTGCGCTATTTCTTCAGCGAGAGCGTAAACGGACCTGAGGGCGGAAATACGTCTTTGCTCATCCTCAAGCGCCGCGTCAAGAAACTGATCGAAGACGAAGATCCCAGCAAGCCACTTACCGACGAACAGATCACTCGCATCTTGCAGTCTCAGGGCATTCAGGTAACTCGTCGAACCGTTGCCAAGTACCGCGAAGACATGAAGATTCCCAGCACGCACCAGAGAAGAGTGAAAAAATAAATCAGAAATCAGAAGTAAGAATGCAGAAGTTCAGCACTAAAATTGCAGATCGTAGATTGTAGATCTCAGATTTGAAACGCCCGAAATAGTTGTTCCTTAGTGTTTTGAAATCTGAAATCTTCAATCTACAATCTGAACTCGGCTTTATTCCGCATTCTGACTTTATTATTTCTGACTTGGTTTCTGAATTCGGCACTCTCGAGATTATCCATGAACGTGGACTACACGGGCAGGCACTATGAAATTACCGCCGCCGACCGTAAGGAAATTGAATCGGGCCTGAACAAGATCAAAAAAATTCTTCACGGAACCTTTGAAAGCAAAGTGGTTCTCGCGGTTGAGAAGCACCGACATAAGGCCGAAATCACCATCAGTTCGCGGGTCGGCCCACTGGTCGCGCTCTCCCAAGCTAAGGATATGAAGGCGGCCATCAGCCAGGCACTGGAACATCTGGAAAAGCAAGCGCTTAAGAATAAGACTCGCATCATCACCAAGAAGCGGCGCAATCACAAAGAAAGGGATGCCGAAGTATCGGCGCTGCCGTCTCCTGTTCCGCAAAATGCCGCAGCCGCTGTTTCTTCCACTGTGTCAATGGTGGTGCATAAATTTCCGGCATTCGCGAAGTCAACTGAAGTCCACCTGGTTCGGTCGGATGAGGCAATTGCGCTGCGCCCCATGACTCTCGAAGAAGCCATCAAAGAGGCCCACTTTCGTGATCGCGACCTGTTTGTCTTCCGCGATCCAAAGGGCAAGCTGATGATTCTTCACCGAACCCGCGACGGCAAGATGGAGCTGATCGAGGCCCCCTAAATAGACAGCCGTTTGATCACGTAGCGCCGGCTCACGTGTACAATCTGGCGCACCGGCGATGGGTGCGGTAGTCTGACACCAGTGGAAAGCGCAATCCCTCACACAAGAAACACTGTGCAGAGCAGCTTTCTTAGGCCTGCGTGGAAGCGGCCTTTCCAACAGTCTATTTTTTTCATCGTCGCAATCGCCTTTGTGTTGAGGCTCGCTGTCATTGTCGTCGGACACACCTATCGCATCAATCCTCTGCGTGATCATTTTCAATTTGGCTGGGAGATGGGACGCATCGCGCGCTCGATTGTGAGCGGCCAAGGCTTCAGTTCTCCCACGGATTTAAATTCCGGTCCCAGCGCCTGGACTGCGCCGGTCTACCCCTACATCCTCGCCGGCACGTTCAAAAGTTTTGGGCTATACACGCGTACGGCAGCGTTTGTGATGCTTACGTTTAACAGCCTGTTTGCGTCTCTGACTTGCTGGACTATCTACCTCATCGGCACGCGCGTTTATAGCGAATCGGTAGGTCGCGCCGCTGCGTGGACCTGGGCGGTATTTCCGTATGTAATTTACTGGCCGGTGCGAATCATCTGGGAGGTGAGCTTCTCCACATTTCTTCTCAGCCTCGCGTTGTGGCTCACAATCCGCATGGCTGACGGCGCGCGCCGCCGCGATTGGATCACCTACGGCCTGCTCTGGGGTTTGATCTTGCTCACGAATACGACGCTCGTGACCTTGCTTCCGTTTTTTGTCACCTGGATTCTTTATCGTGCACCTCAATCTTCGCGACAATACTCCGGCGCTGCGCTCATGCTGTTTGTGGCGCTGCTTTGCATTACCCCGTGGACTATCCGTAACTACCAGGTCTTCGGACGGGTCTTTTTTATTCGCGACAATCTTCCGCTGGAGCTGCATGAAGCCAACAATGACGCATCTTCGGGCTTGTGGCAGCGCACCGAGCACCCCGGCAACGACCCGGTTGCGATGCACCGCTTTCAGGAACTGGGCGAAATTCGTTTCATGGATGAAGAAGAATCTCAGGTCCATGACTTCATACGGACACACCCGCGAGAATTTCTTTTGTTCAGTTTTAAACGCATCTGGTATTTCTGGGCCGCGCCGCCACAAACGGTGATCTTGGCCGGTTATGACTTATGGGTCGCGCGACACGTCGAATTTTTCCTGGAAGCAGTCTTCGGATTTGCCGGCCTTATTCTCACCTTGTCGCGACGAAATCCTTATGGCTGGCTTCTGGCGCCGTTTTTGCTTATCTACCCCATTCCTTATTATCTGGTGAATCCTTTTCAGCGTTACAAGCACCCGATCGAGCCTGTGATGCTGATTCTGATCGTCTATGTGTTGTGGGAATCAAGGATGGTTCAGCTGCATTGGCGCTTGCGATCGGAGAGGTGAATCGCAACCTATTTCTATTCTTCCGGTGGATCTGCGACTGCCGCCGCGCTGCGACCCGGCAATCGCGGCTTCTTGGGAGCGCGAACATACGAGTGAGGATCTTCAGGCAATTCGGGTTCCCGTTTAAAGAATCGCTTCAACCGTTCAATTAATCTCCGAAGACGAGGTTTATCTGACATGGCAACTCGCTTCCAAAATCCTACGCCTTAATTGCCGTGCAGGGCAAAACAGAGGTTTATTCTTTGCCGTCGTTTCATCTCTACCTTAAAGTAGTTTTATGCGTTCGATTTTGCAGAAGAAGGGCCTACGCTTCATTTTCGCTGCCAATGTCATTTCCATGATCGGCAGCGGAATGAACTCGGCCGCCGTCGCCTGGTACATTCTGCAAGCCACGCACTCGGAAATTGCGCTGGGAACGTTTGCTGTCGTACAAACTCTGCCCGCAATTCTTCTGCTCCCATTCACCGGCGTAATTATTGATCGCGAAGACCGCCGTCGCCTGGTCATGGTGCTCGATGCGGCCCGCGCGGTGGTCATTGCCACGGTCGCCGTGCTCGCCTTTCAAGGCAAAGCCAAAGTCTGGGAACTCTACGCAATGAACATGCTGGTCGCCGCGGGTTTCTGGATGTTCTGGCCGACTATTACAGCTCTGATTCAGGAAATGACTCCCGACGACGAATTCATCCACGCCAATACTTTTCTTCTGGCCGGAGTGCAGGGAGGTTGGCTCATCGCTGGCGCGCTCGTTGGCTTCGTATACAACAAAATCGGCCTTGGCGGAGTTCTGCTGCTCGACGTCAGTAGCTACGTGCTTTCGTTTCTCTGCTATTTCGCCGTGCGCAAGGGACGCCACGTGGTACCTCGTCCGGCAGAGTTGCATGCCGATATCGTGGCGGCGGAAGGCGCAGTAGAAAAATTCTTTCGCGAGTTGCGCGACGGCATTCAGTTTCTTCGCGGACATCGCGAAATTGTTCTGCTGGGCATAAGCTGGGCGCTGTTTCTCTCCGCTATGATGACCGGCGTAGTTGTCACTCCCCCACTCAGCGAATATTTCCACGCTGGTGCCGTTGGTTATGGCTGGCTGAACGGCGGCTGGGGCGTAGGCGCGTTTTTGAGCGCGTTCTATGCGCCAGAGTTCATCAAGAAATTCGGAGCGCGGCGATCGATCGCCATCTCACTTGGGCTTCTGGCCGTGCTGATGACCTTGGCACCGACCATGCCGTTCCTCGCGTTCGCAGTTGTGATCTATGCGCTGATGGGCTCCGGTCGCGGCATTACCGGCGTGGCCATGAACACCAGCATGATGGAGCGGATTCCGCAACACTTCATGGGCCGGGTGCAGAACACCTTTTATTTTGCCGGAACCCTTCTGCAGGTGTTGCAGTCGTATTTAGTGGGAGCGGTGGCACAACGGAATCTGATTGCGGGTTTTTCCGTGATCGGATTTGTTTATGCCATTGGATTTGTCACCGCCACTTGGCCGGTGCGAATTCATCAGCCCATGGAACTCACGCGAGCTGAGTAGCTCGATTCAGAGCGGCCCCCGTTTGGCTGCGTATAATGAGTACTCCACGAAAATTCAGAGGACGTAATCCATGACTTCTTCCAATGGCAACAACGTCAACGGTCACAACGGGAACGCTCATAACGGAAACGGTGCTCCTAAGCTTCGAGCGGAATGGATCACCCGCCGCAAGTCGGAGAATGAAGACGGCAATTTCTCCCAAATGCATTATGCCCGACGGGGCTTTGTTACGGAAGAAATGCGCTACGTTGCCGAGCGCGAGAAACTAACGCCCGAGCTGGTCCGCGACGAGGTTGCTCGCGGACGCATGATCATTCCCGCGAACATCAATCATCCCGAGCTTGAGCCGATGGGAATCGGCGTGGCATCGCTCTGCAAGATTAACGCGAACATCGGAAACAGCGCCGTCACTTCAAACATCGGCGAGGAACTAAACAAACTGCACACCGCGGTTCACTACGGAGCTGACACGGTCATGGATCTCTCCACTGGCGGCGATATCCACCAAATTCGTGAAGCCATCCTGCGCCATTCCCCGGTTCCGATCGGTACAGTGCCAATTTACGAAGCCGTTTCACGGGTAAAACGGATCGAAGACCTCAATGCTGAAGTAATGCTTGAAGTAATCGAAGAACAGGCGGAGCAGGGCGTGGATTACATGACCATCCACGCCGGTGTACTGGTCCAATATTTGCCGCTGATATCAAAACGGATCACCGGAATCGTGAGCCGCGGCGGAGCGATCCTCGCGCAATGGATGGCGCATCACCACAAACAGAATTTCCTCTACGAGCGCTTCGGCGATATCTGCAAGATATTTGCCAAGCACGATGTTTCATTTTCCCTTGGCGATGGACTGCGTCCGGGCTGCATCGCTGACGCCAGCGACGAAGCCCAGTTTGCCGAACTAAAAACCTTGGGCGAGCTCACCAAAAAAGCCTGGGAATACGAAGTGCAGGTCATGATCGAAGGCCCCGGCCACGTTCCGCTCGACAAGATCAAGGAGCAGGTGGATAAAGAGCGCGAGCTTTGCTACGAAGCTCCGTTCTATACGCTCGGCCCATTGGTCACCGACATCGCTCCGGGGTATGACCATATTACGTCGGCGATCGGCGCAGCGATGATTGGATGGCACGGCGCCGCCATGCTTTGCTATGTCACTCCCAAGGAGCACCTCGGACTTCCCAACGAAAAAGACGTGAAGGACGGAATTATTGCCTACAAGATCGCCGCCCATGCCGCCGATCTGGCTCGGCATCGTCCCGGCGCGCAGGACCGTGATAACGCCCTAAGTTATGCACGTTACAAGTTCGACTGGGAAAAGCAGTTCGCGCTTTCGCTCGATCCGGAGACTGCCCGCGCCATGCACGATGAGACTTTGCCGGATGACTATTACAAGGAAGCTGCGTTCTGTTCCATGTGCGGGCCGAAGTTTTGTTCCATGAACTACTCCTCAAAGGTGGATGAATATAACCGCGAAGTCCACGGCCTGGAAAAGAAGGATTATTCAGAGCTGGTGGACCGGCTGGTGCCGCTGAAGTAGGGAAGACATCTTCGCTTGTGCAGCCGGCGTAGTGCCGTGTTGCGCACAGCCACATCAATGCGGTCGGATCAACGCGAGGCCTTTGATCCAGTGGCCTTCGATCCAGAGGCCTTTGAACCGTTTCCGTAATATTTATAAGTATCGGGAGCGACATAATCGTCGTCAACGGCACGACGGGACTTCGCAGTCGTAGCGGTGTTCGTCGAGGCCGTTTTTTGCTGCGCGGGTTGTTCGTGGCCGGTTTTTCGGGCAGCGGTTTTCTCAACCCGAGGCGAAGATGCAGCGGTCGGCGCCCCCGCATTCGCGCTCACCGAAGGGTTTGTGTTCAGCGTTCTGCTGGGCAGCGAATTAGCTGCATAGTGGGGGACCACAGAAACGATCCCTAAGACAATGAGGGCCGCAATCGCCGCCATGGTCATGGAAGTCCAGAACCGCGAATCAATGGCCATGCCGTTTCGCCTGACCTTCCAGCCTGACAATTGCCGCTCGGTCATTAATTTGGCCCACCCAACTGACTCCGCAAGCAGAACGCGAACCCGTGAAGGAGCCGACGGCTGTGTATTCGCGGGACGCACAACGTCCGTTGTCGCGGAAGCTGAGCTGACCCTCGCGGATACTCGCTGCCAACGCGCGACCCCATCGCGCCTGAATACGCTCAGCACGCTACCTGTCGTCCGGGCATAATGACTGCTTCGGGCCATAGCGCTTTGCATCAAGCTTTGCCCCTGTCTTCCAGCACGAATGATTGATTGCCGGAAGCTGATAGACTTCGAAACCTTTAGCCCGCGCTCACGAACTTTTCCACTGACGGAAAGCGCACTCAGCCACGCGGTTTTGCCGGAAGATTGGAGCCAGGAGGCCGCGCGAAGCAGAGCTTCTACATTGGCATTGGACTTCGGGACCGCAGCCGCAATGTTGTTGACGTCGGCTTTATAAAGCTGAAGCTTGGCGCTCTCAGGCACGTGGGTTTTGGAATCTGCAATCTCAGTCCGGGGAAATATCTTGGCCGGACCCGCTTCGGGAACTGGAATCACCTGACTTTGGATCGGTTGAACATGGGTTGGCTGAACCTGGATCGGCTGAACTTGGATTGGCTGAACCTGGATTGGCTGAACCTGGATTGGCTGAATCTGGGCCGGCCGAATCTCCATCGGCTGAATCCGGGAGGGTGGAACCTTGGGTAGACGCGGCGTCTCGGGCTCGACCGGTTGAGTTGAAACGTATGCCGATAGCGGCAACAACGCCGGTTTTGAGATCGGCCGATCGGGTTCCGGTTTAGCCTGCTGCACCCGCCACCAGGGGAGCGGCGCAGATGCCGCCGATGCGACTTGTGGTACGGCGTCTGTGGTCTGGTTGGACTCGGGCACCGAGTGCTGTCGGCGCGCCTGCTCAATCCCTTGAGCGTACTGAAGGGTATGTCCTAACAGCTCCTCATTCTTTGTGACCTCTTCAGGGGTGGGCTCCGCGGTTGCGTGCCAGATCAGTCCATGCGGAACCAGAGACTCGTCGTCTTCCGATTTGCGCTTGCGATTCCCAAACATGAGGTTTCTTTGATGCTGGTTTCCCGAGCCGAAGTTAGCTCGCAAAAACTTGCATACTTCCACCCGCTGCCGCGAAACCAGTCCAGCGCTAATTTACCCTTTGCAGCCGGCTGACCAGTTTTTGGGCCAGGTTTTCTTCCGATTCCGACCACAGAAGCCGGGTCTTCGCGCCTGAATTCTTCTCCACCTTGGTTGTGAAGTCAACCAATTTCTGAACATTGCTGCGGACCCGCGATTCGACTTCGGCGGAAAGCTGCAGCTCCTCATACAAAAACGGCGCGTCCAAACCGAAATCAACCTGCAGCTGACCCTGGGTATCAGATTCCCCATCCTCGAACTCGTCGCCACGCACAATGAACCTGACGAGTGAAGGCCGCAGGGTCCACTCGCCCTGAGGAATCAGTGGCGACCACAGGTCCCAACTTGCTTCGAAGACGTAGGCGTAGTCCTCATGCGGCAAGCCGGCCACTAGGGTGACCGCCTCCTCCGGCAAAATGCCTGGGCGAAAATTCTCTTCGAGGATTGTGGCCTCGCTCCAGGAAATAGGGTGAACCGCCACCCCGGAGATTGCCGGAAGCTGAGCCGAAAACGGCAGTTGCTGCATGACCGCGGCCGCGTGGGCAAAAGTTTCCACCAACTCGGAATCGCTAAACCAGAGATTTAGATAAAGGCTGTCAGGCATGATTTGGCACCACTCGGCGTGCGGATAGTACTTTGATGCCAGTTAGCGCCTGGGACGATACAAATCTGTGCTGGTTCCGAAAAACACCTCAGCCGACTGCATCACGGTTTCTGAGAGCGTCGGGTGGGGATGAATGGTGAGTGCAATGTCATTCGCCAACGCTGCCATTTCGATCGCCAGTGTACCTTCGGCAATCAGTTCGCCTGCTCCAGCGCCGACGATTCCCACGCCTAAGACGCGTTCGGTCGCGGGATCCACAATGAGCTTTGTCAGGCCTTCGCTGCGATCGATGGTCATAGCGCGTCCTGAGGCTGCCCAGGGAAATTTCGCGACCTTGATCTCGCGACCTTCTTTCTCGGCTTGAGTCTCCGTCAGCCCGGTCCAGGCAATTTCAGGATCGGTGAATACGACCGCGGGAATGGCGTTTGGTTCGAATGCAACTTTGTGGCCCGCAATATGCTCGACGGCAGTGCGTCCCTCGTGCGAGGCCTTATGCGCCAGCATCGGCTCGCCCACAACGTCGCCGATCGCGTAAACTGCGGGATCGTCGGTCTGCAGATGCTTGTTGACTTGAATGAATCCACGTTCGCATACTCGCACCTGTGTACGATCGAGCCCAGGAATTTCTGAATTCGGTTTGCGTCCGACCGAGACCAGGACCTTATCGAACACCTTCTCGCGTTCCTTTACGTCTTTGCCTTCGAAACACACCCGAATTCCGTTTGCCTCTTCCTTTACGGCGGTCACTGTGGTGTTGAGCAAAATTGCCTCAAACATTTTTTCCAGCCGTTTGTGTAAAGGAAGCACAAGGTCACGATCAGCACCGGGCAGCAATCCACCGGTCATTTCTACAACCGAAACTTTGGAACCCAGCGCGGCATAGACCGTTCCCAACTCCAGTCCGATATAACCGCCGCCGATGACCAGCAGGGTAGCAGGCACATCTTTTAAATCCAGCGCGGATGTGGAATCCAGCATGCGCGGAGTATCGAGCTTCAGGGACGGAATGATTGCAGGGCGTGATCCGGTCGCCAGGATTACCCGATCGAACGTCAGCGTATCTTCTCCGCCTGCATTCTTCGCGATGCGAATGGTGTTCGAGTTTTCGAAGCTGGCGTCACCGCGGATGTACTGGACTTTTCTTGCCTTTGCAATTTGTCCCAGCCCGCCGGTCAGTTTGTTGACCACACCTTCCTTGAACGATCGCAAGCGGGAGACATCAACCCGAGGCTCGCCAAATTCGATGCCCCAATTTTTCGCGTGTCGTGATTCGTCGATCAGCTTAGCAACATGCAGCAGGGCTTTCGACGGAATACATCCGCGATAAAGGCAAACGCCACCAGGGTTCTGTTCGCGGTCGATCAGCGCGACCTTCATGCCGAGATCAGCCGCAAGGAATGCGGCCGCGTAACCGCCGGGGCCGCCGCCGATAACCGCGATATTTTGCTGCGGAACTTCTGTCATATCGTTTGCAACCTTAAAGAGAAGTTGTCATTCCGAGGCGATTTATCGCCGAGGAATCTGCTTTTGGTTGGGAACTGCAGATTCCTCACCGCTAAAGCAGTTCGGAATGACAATAAAAACTTTAACCACGAAGGACACGAAGTTACACGAAGGAAAAACTAGTAAGAAAGAAAGCGTCATGGTGTTCTTGGTTCGTTTTCCTTCGTGTCCTTTGTGGTTTACGGTTTTAAGGTGCTAACCCTGCACGGACAACAAGAACGGCTGTTCAAAGGCTTCCGCGATCCAACGCAAAAAACGCGCTGCATCGGCGCCATCGATCAAGCGGTGATCGTACGAAAGTGAGAGTGGCAGCACCATGCGCGGCTCAAATTTGCCATTCATCCAAACCGGCTCCATGCTCGACCGCGAAAGTCCCAGGATTGCGACTTCCGGATAATTCACGATGGGTGAAAAACCGGTCCCGCCGATGCCGCCAAGGTTCGTGATAGTGAAAGTCCCACCTTCCATGTCCGCCGGACTGAGTTTTTTGTCGCGGGCCTTCTTCGAAAGCCCCGTCAGTTCGGCCGCCAGCTCCACAATGTTTTTCTTCTCTACATCACGAATCACCGGCACCAGCAGTCCGCGATCGGTGTCGACCGCGACTCCGATGTTGATGAACTGCTTATAGACGATCTCTTCCTTCTCCATGTCGATGGAGGCATTGAACTGCGGAAAAATCTTCAGCGCCGAGGCGCAAACCTTCAGAGCGATTGCCGTGACCGTCATCTTCCCGCCAGCCTCAGCTGCCTTCGGGGCGAACTTGGTGCGCAACTGCTCAAGTTCTGTGATGTCAGCTTTGTCCTGTTGGGTGACGTGCGGGATCGCGCTCCAGGCTTCCCACATATGCTCCGCAGTCTTGCGCCGCACGCCCCGCATGGATACGCGCTCGATTTTTCCCCACTTGCTGAAGTCAGGAAGTACAGGCTGTTTCAGGTGCGTTGCCGCCGGTCCAGTACCGGATGCAGCCGCGACAATCACGCTCTTCGCATACAGCTTGACGTCTTCTTCGCTGATGCGGCCACCGGGTCCGTTGCCGGGAACGTTGTGAATGTCAATACCCAGCTCACGGGCCAAACGTCGCACATGCGGAGCGGCCGGGACCGGCCCGCGATGTTCCGCACCCGCCGCGCGATCCAAATGCAGCGGCATGCTGAATGTTGCTACTGGAGCCGCCGGTGGCTGGTCTGGAGGCAGCGCCTGTTCTTCGGTCTTGCCCTCTGACTGGATTGCAGCCTGAAACGCCATGCGTGCGTGGTCGTGCGACTCTTCCGCGCGGGAAGGCTGCTGCGAGTGGGATTGCGATGTAGCACCCGGCTCCAGGGTGAAAATCAGTTGTCCGACTTTAATCTGCTCGCCCTGCAAAACGTGGACGTCTTTAACAATGCCGCTCAAGGATGAGGGAACCTCGACCACAGCTTTGTCGGTCTCGAGTTCCATCACTGGTTGGCCTTCAGAAACTTGAGCGCCAGGAGAAATCATCAGCCGAACCAGATCGCCTTGATGAATGTTTTCGCCAAGCTCCGGAAGTTTAAATTCCGCAACCTCGTTGCTTTCGGACGGAATAATTGGTGCGGGGATGGTGGCTGTGGGTGTTGCCGATTGGACAGGTTTCGCCGGCGCAGCCTCGGATTCCGACACTGCCGCTACAGGCTTCGGTTCGGGTTTGGCGGCTGGTGCGCTGGACGCTCGTGCTTCGACGCGCTTGCCACCGGCTCCATTCTCAACCGTAAAAATCACCTGCCCGACCTTGATTTTTTCGCCCTGCTTAACCAGGACGTCTTTGACCGTACCACTGACAGACGATGGCACTTCGACTACAGCTTTGTCGGTCTCGAGTTCCATCACCGCCTGGCCCTCGGCAACGGTCGTGCCGGGCGAGATCATTAGTCGGACGAGATCGCCCTGATGAACGTTTTCCCCGAGCTCCGGTAGCTTGAATTCAGTCACTCAATGTCCCCTGTAAACGCTCGGCGTAACTCCGCTTGATCTCTGTGGTTGGTTCGTAAAACCTTTGAACCACAGAGGGCACAGAGTTACACAGAGGAAAAACTTAACTGATTGCCGGATTGGCCTTCTCCGGATTAATTCCAAGATCTTTGATTGCCTGGTTGATGGTTTTGACTTCGATCTTTTTCTCACGAGCGAGAGCATGCAACGTAGCGAGCACGATGTGCTTGGCATCGACTTCAAAGAAATCACGCAGGGAAGCGCGGCCTTCGCTGCGTCCGAAACCGTCGGTGCCAAGCGAGAGCAGCGGCCTCGGCATCCACTGCGAAATGGACTCCGGCAGAACTTTCATGTAATCAGAAGCCGCGATCAGCACGCCTTGCGTGTCCTTAAGCTGCCGGGTCACGAACGGCACCTTCGGAGTATCACCCGGGTGCAGCATGTTCCAGCGTTCGCAATCGTTCGCGTCGCGGTAGAGTTCCTTGTAACTGGTAACGCTCCACACATCCGCCGCCACGCCGTATTTTTCGAGCAGTCCCTGTGCCTTGAGCACCTCAAACATTATTGCGCCGCTGCCAAATAATTGCGCCCGGAGTTGCGAGTCTTTCTTTTGCGAAGCTTTGAACAGATACATTCCTTTCAGAATGCCTTCGCGAACGGCTGCGCCGTCTGGCATAGGGGGCATCGGCAGCGGCTCATTTCCGACGGTAAGGTAATAAAAGACGGATTCCTGGTTCACATACATGCGGCGGATTCCATCTTGAATAATGACCCCAATTTCGAACGCGAACGCCGGATCATACGCCATCAGATTGGGAACGCTCAGCGCCAGGACATGACTGTGACCGTCCTGGTGCTGCAAGCCTTCGCCCGCAAGCGTCGTCCGTCCCGCGGTGCCGCCCAGCAGGAAGCCGCGCACCCGCATGTCCGCAGCTGCCCAGATCAAGTCGCCGATGCGCTGGAAGCCAAACATCGAGTAGTAAATGAAAAACGGGATCGTGTTGATCCCGTGATTGGAATAAGCGGTCCCCGCGGCGATAAAAGAACTGATCGATCCAGCTTCGGTGATTCCTTCTTCCAGAATCTGTCCGTCTTTCGCCTCTTTGTAATAGAGCAGCGTGTCCATATCGACCGGCTCATAGAGCTGGCCGACGCTCGAATAAATTCCCACCTGCCGGAACAACGCTTCCATTCCGAAGGTGCGGGCTTCGTCGGGAATAATGGGGACGATCAACTTTCCAATTTCCGGATCGCGCAGCAGTTTGGCCAGGAGCCGCACGAAGACCATGGTGGTCGAAACTTCTCGTCCTTCAGTTCCTTTATAAAATTCTTCAAAGTGCGTTTCGGAAACTTGCTTAATCGGCCCTGAGCGCACTTTCCGCTCGGGCATGTACCCGCCAAGCTGCTTGCGCCGCTCCTGCATGTATCGGATTTCAGCGCTGTCATCCGGAGGACGATAAAACGGCGCGTTGTGCAATTCTTCGTCAGGAATGGGAATGCCGAATCGCGAGCGGAACATGCGCAGCTCGTCTTCGTTCAGCTTCTTCTGCTGATGGGTAATGTTCTTGCCTTCGCCGGCTTCGCCCAGACCGTATCCTTTAATTGTTTTCGCGAGTACGACGGTCGGTGCTCCCTTGTGCTCGACCGCCGAACGGTAAGCAGCGTGAACCTTGATCGGATCGTGCCCGCCCAGACGCATGCGCGACATCTGCTCATCCGACAGGTGCTCGACCATTCGCAGCAGGCGCGGATCGGTGCCGAACAGGTTCTGGCGGAAGTATGCTCCACTCTCGACAAAAAATTTCTGATACTGCCCGTCGGTGATCTCTCCTAAACGTCGGACGAGAAGTCCATCGCGATCATTCTGGATCAGGCTGTCCCAATCGCTGCCCCAAATCACTTTGATCACATTCCAGCCGGCGCCGCGGAAAATTGCCTCGAGCTCTTGAATAATTTTTCCGTTACCGCGCACCGGGCCGTCGAGGCGCTGCAAATTGCAGTTGATGACCCAGATTAAGTTGTCGAGTTTTTCGCGCGATGCGAGCGTGATGGAACCCAGCGACTCCGGCTCATCCATTTCGCCGTCGCCGAGAAATGCCCAAACTTTTCCGCCGGTCGAAGCCTTCAGTGCGCGATTCTCCAAATACTTGATGAAGCGCGCGTGATAGATGGATTGGATCGGTCCCAAGCCCATGCTGACAGTAGGGAATTCCCAGAAATCTGGCATGAGCCATGGGTGCGGATAAGAAGAGAGTCCGCCTCCGGGCTTCAGCTCGCGACGGAAGTTTTCAAGTTTCTCTTTCGGAAGGCGGCCTTCGAGGAAAGCCCGCGAATACATTCCCGGGGCGGCATGGCCCTGGAAATATACGATGTCGCGGTCCCCCGTTTCGGTCTTGGCGCGCAGGAAATGATTAAACGCCACCTCGTACAAGGTCGCGGCGGAAGCAAAAGTGGAGATGTGTCCTCCGATGCCGCTTTCCATCTTGTTGGCGCGCACAACCATGGCCATGGCGTTCCAACGGACCAGGCTTTTGATTCGGCGCTCCATCTCCTGGCTTCCGGGGAACGGCGCTTGCTGGCGGACCGAAATCGTATTTTGATAAGGAGTGGTAGCGGTGAAGGGGAGATTGACTCCCGCAGCTCGGCGCGCATGGAGCTGAAGCTGCTGTAGAAGCCGTCCGGCACGCTCCGGTCCGCCCGTGGCCAGGACATAGTCCAGAGAGTCCAACCATTCGCGGGTTTCAAGTACTTCCAAGCCGTCGTTGTTGTTATTATTGCTGCGCGACGCGGTCGGGGGTTGTTGCGGCTCTGCCAATACTGGAGTCTGTGCCAACTCTGACTTCTCCACGTTGTGAATGAGAACTTCTCATGATAGAAGATTCCGCGAAATTTTGCTGCGCGTTGGTGCGAGCGCGGTTCGGGCGATTCCTATAAACTTTGTTGTGCCAAACCGATGATCGCCATCATCTAACGCCGAAGGAGAATGCATATGCCAAACAATAACAAGAAGAGCGCTTCCGGAAATCGTCCGAGTGCCGAGCCGCGAGTTCATCAGCGCGCCCGCGAAATTCAACAATTTGGCACCGTGACCCACGCATTCAGTCTTGATTTGGAAGAGCCGGTCCGGCTGGAAATGACCGAGCAGCTCAACCAGATGCTTGCGGATTCCATGACCCTCCGCGATCTCTACAAGAAATCGCATTGGCAGGTTGCGGGTCCGACTTTCTATCAGCTGCACTTGCTGTTTGATAAACACTTCGACGAGCAAGTGGAAATAGTGGATAGCATTGCCGAGCGCATCCAGCTTTTAGGTGGTTTGGCCATTGCCATGGCACACGATGTTGCTGAGACGACTCACATCGAGCGTCCTCCAAAGGGCAGGGAAGAAGTCCCGGTGCAGATTTCCAGGCTGCTGGACGCGCACCTCGTTATCATCGGACACTGCCGCAAACTTGCTGAGCGCGCAGACAAGCTGGGCGACCAGGGCACGAACGATCTGGTGGTCAGTGATGTGCTTCGGACAAACGAGCTCCAATCATGGTTCTTAAGTGAACACCTGGTTAACGAGCCGCTGGTGCATGCCGACCAGGAGGGTTCGAAAGCCGCGGACTAGCTGAATTCGAGGCTCTGAGAGCTCTCTTTGGGGGCACTGTCCTGAGCTAACCAACGCTCAGATTTGCTTCTATGTAGATATACGCCTGGGCGGATTGGGCATCCTAGTTGACGACGGAACCGCTCCAGGAAGGGTCAACATGGCGCATCAGAGCCCTATCGTGCCAATCAGGAAGCAGAGAACCGAACCTGTTGACTGGCCATCGGAGGGCAAAGTCTCTTCAGTTCCCCCCGCCGAAAAAGCAACAGAAGTGTACCGGACTTCCGTTGCCGCGGCAGAACGCTCGCTCCGCGACCTGCAGCAGGAGCTCTCCCGGACAGCCACTTCAGCGGTGGATACAGTTCGCACCTTCGCGCACGACCGTCCGCTGCATTTGATAGGCATCGTTGCGGGCGCATCTTTTGTGGCCGGAGTGGCCTTGCGGATCTGGAGGTCAAAACGTTATGCATGACGTGAGAGCTGAAAACAGCTCGCGCAGCTTGGGCGCCATCTTTTCAGATATTGCGGACGAGCTAAAAGAATTCCTGAATACCCGCATCCAGATGATCAAAGCAGAGCTGCATGAGACTCTATCCGCGGTGACCATAGCGTTGCCGCTGGCGCTGCTTGCGCTTATCCTGGCCGGGACAGGGTTTCTCCTTATTACTGGTGCGGTTGTGGTAATCGTGGCCTCGGCGTTTTCCGGAAGCGCGTACGCTTGGTTCTACGCATTTGTTATCGTCGGTTTCATATGGACCGCGTTGGGCGGCGGGGCGGCATTTTTTGCATATAACGAATTCCGCTCTAAAGCCAAGTTCCCCAAGCACACAATGGAAGTCCTGAAAGCCGACAAACTTTGGATCGAATCGGAAGCGAGGACAAAATATGGCCGAGCTGCCTAGCTATGATCTGGAATTAAAGGCTGCCGATCAACGCCGCCGGCTGCACGGTACGCTAACAGAGTTGCGGAGCCGGGTCCACGACGAGTTAGACTTGAAGAAGCGACTGCGAGAGAATTTGGGAGCTGCCTGCGCGGTAGCTGCCCTCGTAAGTTTGGGTCTCGGTTACTCCGTCGCCGGTCTATTTGTCCGCCGTCAAGTTCAAACCTCGTAAACAGCCAGTAATATCCTGACGCCATTCGTCCTGAAACCAGCGTCCCGCCTCTAGGCAGCTCCTACCTAGATGTTGCAGCTCCAATCTCGATTCTTAAGCGATACTTTTTCTGGAATCAGCCTCATTTTGTTACAAATTCGGAACAACTTCAGCTACACTGGCGCACGGATGTTTCAGCCCAGCACCTGTGCTATTGATCGGTTTTTAGAACGGCAATCGGCCCCGCCAGACTTTTGGCCTTCGCCGTGGCGGAAGATTGCTATGATTAATCGAGGCGCTCGAGGTTAACTTCCATGGTGAATCCGGGCCTGTCTCTCCGCCAGATGCGGGAGAAATTGGGCCTCACAATGCGCGACGTTGAGACCGCGAGCGAAAAGCTTGCGCGCAAGCGCGGTAATGTCGGCTACTTTGTGCCGATCAGTCGACTCTCCGATGTTGAAACCAAGGGAATAACCCCCAGCATTTACCGGCTCTACGCTCTAGCGATCATCTATCACAGTAATTTTCGAGAGATGCTGCGTTTATATGGGGTCGAATTAGACTTGGAGCCTTCCGATCTGGAGATCAGCTCCCCTCCCAAGTCCCACCTCTCTCAAGCGCTTTCCACAATAGAGGTTGTGAACGTGCCGGTCCGAATGGATCCAAGCTTCGATCCTAGCAAGACTTTGAACCTGGGTCGTATGGTCGAACAGTGGGGAACCGTTCCGTTCAAGTATTTAGAGCAGTTATCAAAAACTGGGTTCACCTACGGGTATGTCGGCAGCGACGATTTAACCATGTATCCGATTCTTCCACCTGGTAGCTTCATCCAGGTGGATGAGTCCAAGAACCGGGTCTTACAGGGGGGGTGGCGTTCGGAATACGAACGGCCTATCTATTTCGTTGAGACCCGCGAGAGCCATGTCTGCTGCTGGTGTACGTTGAGCGGCGACAGCATCATTCTTCAACCTCATCCCTTGTCTCCGGTTCCAGCTCGCATCCAGCAATATCCTCAGGATGCCGAAGTGATTGGTCAAGTGGTGGGTGTGGCGATGAGGCTCGGTGAATGGCGCTCGACCTCCGACTTCTCTCCAGACCCAAAAGAGCGTGCAGCACTGAATTAAGATGCCGTGCCGATCCCGCACCCGGATCTTTCGGAAGCAATTGCACGTTCTTTTTTCTTAGACCCTCCAAGTACTCTTCCGCGTCAACTCCTGAATTCTTGCTGCTTGACTCGACATCCTGGAGTAGCGTGCGCAAAGGAGTAGACAGTACTTCCGAAACCGCCACGCGATGTGCTTCATGAAATGCCTTTTTAGCGGCAGTCTCCCCATGTAGTTTACTGAAGCCCCAGTGCCAATATTCGCCTCCCAACTTACGCAATCCTCCTAAGTATTCAAGCCTCCTCAAACAGTCGGCAAGCGCTCCCAAAGTGGTCTGCGATAAGTCCTCAAAAGCTGATTTGAGTGTCATTTAGTTCGGCGTTTCAGAAGTGTGAATAATTCGGGCGTTCTGATCAGAACCCTCTCAAACGGCACATTATCACGGCGAAATCCCTACTTCAACAAAGGAGTTCACCGTGAAGAAAACATTACTGCTTATTGCTGCTGCGCTGCTCGCGATGTCTATCGCCGTTCCCCCCGCGGGTGCCGGCGGTATTCCCGTATGCCCCCCCGGAAAGGTCTGCGACTAACGCCAAAATACAACCCAAGTCGTAGATTGTGGGCTGCCGTGGAAAGGGGTACTATTTTCCGGTAGCCCATGCTTCTCCTCAAATATTATTTGTGGATTGCTCCCCATGTCCTGCTAACTATATTTTTGATTGGCCTGGTGCGTCGGGGCTTGCAAAGGCAGCTTCCACTTTTTTTCACTTATCTTATCTTCGAACTCGCGCAGTTCCTGATCTCATTCGGGCTGTCTCTTCTTTCTCCATTTCCGGTTGCCACATATCGTTGGGTATTGCTGGTGTTCGGCAATGGGATTCTCGCGATACTCGGGCTCGGTGTCATCTACGAGTTAGCGAACGAATTGCTCCTTTCTCGCTCATCATTGGTGTCTGTGTCGCGCGTGATACTACGAGTGACCCTCGCGATATTGGTGCTGGCCGCCGCGGTCGGTTCCGGGATGCTCTCCGGCATTAGCGTTCAACGGGTCATGAATATCTTCGAGGTCATCGATTTCTCTTCGAGTCTGATATTAGCCGGGATGGTCTTAGCTCTCTTTATTTTCGCTCGTGCTCTGCGAGTCTCATGGCACAGTTGGATTGCGGGGGTCGCGCTGGGTTTTGGAATTTCAGCATCCATCGATCTTGCCAGCGCGGCCTTGCGCGGGGAATTCGGAAAGAGCGCTTTCATCGCTGTCGATATAACTCAGATGGCCGCCTTCCATACGTGTGTAGTCATTTGGCTTGTTTCCTTGTTTCTAGCTAACCGCACTCCTCGGTTCCCGGATGAAAAGCTAAAGCTCTCCGATTTGGAACTCTGGGACCAGGAACTGCAAAGGATGGTGCAGCGATGACCATCCCCATAGTTTTTGTTCTTCTGGGCCTGCTTGCGCTGGCGGTGATCGTTTATCTCGCGAAGGGCCATCTGTATAGCGGCGGAGACTTGGAAAACCTCTCGACTCAGTTACGATCGGTGGATGTTGGCGCGTTTTGCAACTTAATCTCCGCGAGCGAGCAGGAATATTTGCGCGACCATCTTCTCCCGCGCGAATTCCGAAATATCCATCGCGAACGCATGGGCGCTGCCGTGGAGTACGTCCGCTGCGCGGCTCACAACGCTTCCATATTGATGCGATTGGGAGAGGCCGCCCGGCAACACTCCGATCCTTCTGTGCGCGCGGCCGGGGAGAAGTTGTTAGAAAATGGACTGCAATTGCGGTTGTACGCGTTTAAAGTCGTCCCCAGGCTTTATCTGTCAATGGTATTTCCCAAGATGGCGCCGACCACTCAGGTTCTCGCCGATTCCTATGACAATATGAGCCGTCAGGTAGTAATGCTCAGCTGTCTTCATTTCCCGACTCACGGCATGTCCTCCGCACTTTGAGTATGCGCGCGAGACAACGTTCCCTTGCCATCAGCCTGGTTTATCTGAGCGGATTGCTAGCGCTCCCGGCAAACACGCACGCTCAAGCCAAAAATTCAATGAAGCGCTCGGAGTTTTTTCGCCCGCTTCCGCTCACGAAATTTTATGACACCCCAGACCCTCTTCCTCCCGGCAAACCTGGCGATTTGATCCGCTCGACTGAGTTTGACGAATACAATTTGCCGCCGGAAGTGAATGCAATCCGCTTTCTTTACCATTCGCGTACGACGGGAGGCGATGACGTTCCAGTCTCCGGCGTGATCTTGTTCCCAGACGTCAAGCCGCCGGCGGGTGGCTGGCCTATCATTGCGTGGGCACACAGCTGGAGCGGGGTTGCGCGTTCGTGTGCACCTTCGCTGACCAGAAACTTGCAGCACGGTCCATTCCTCGCCATGTATGTACGTCTCGGCTATGCGGTGGTCGCAACTGACTATGCCGGCCTTGGCACAACATTCCGGAGCGCCTTTGGGGACACGTCCTCCAACGCGTGGGATGTGATCTATTCCGTTGCTGCCGCCAGGCATGCCTTGCCTCAACTCGGGCCCCGCTGGATGGGAATGGGCACCGGCGAAGGCGGAATGGCGGTAGTGAGAGTGGCGGAGCTGGAGAGCGGTCTTCATGACTCAGGTTACTTGGGCAGCGTAGCAATCTCGCGCCTCGGCGATCTGCAGAACTTGTACGCTCCCGCGATTGCTCTTACTTACAAATTGCCCTTGTTCCTTGCCTATGGCATCAAGACCGCTTATCCGCAATTCGAAGTAAAGGACATGCTGACGCCAGTAGCGATTTCGCTCTATCAGAAGATCAACCTGGAGTGCACCGAAGGCGAAGAAGACGAAGCTGGACAAAAATGGTCAGCCACGGCCATGCTCAAGCCGGGATGGGAGAACAATCCGTTTGTCCAAAAATATTTTGATCGGAACCGTCTCGGCGGGAAACCTTCGAATGCGCCCCTTCTCGTGATCGACAGTGAAGACGACCCCACAATCAATGAGACGGCGAAAATTGTGACTCGCTTGTGCAAAGCGGGAGAGCGAGTCCAGTTCGAAAAACTGCCCGGATCGGAGCTCGGCCGAGAAATTGGAGACTCAGCGCGCGACCAGATGTCATGGATTCAATCCAGATTTGCGAACGGAACGCCGCGTACCAATTGTTCCGACCAGCGTTGACGAACGCCGTCGGAACTTATGCCTTGTAAGCAATCATCAGAGCAAGTACGACCGGCAGATAAAGAACTGAAGCGTGGAGCAAACGGCTGGCCAGGACTGTCGAGGCCGACCTGGTCAGTTTGACGACATGATAAAGGAGGAATGTTCCCGCAAAAGCCATAGCTATCAGGTAACCGGGCCTGCTCGCTACAGGCAGTAACGTTGTGGCTACCAGGATCACCGCAAAGCCGAATATCTCTGCCCGGGTGAAGCGAGCTTCCCGATCAAAGCGCGGTAGCATGCGATAGCCGGCGCGCGCATAATCGTCGCGGTACATCAGGGCGATCGCCAGAAAATGTGGGAACTGCCACAGAAAGAGAATCGCAAACAGAAACCATGCTTGCCGGTCGATCCTTCCAGCGCCTCCCGCCCAACCGATGAGCGTAGGCATGGCTCCGGGAATCGCGCCCAGCAACGTGCACAGCGGCGTCCGGCGCTTGAGCGGCGTGTAGATCAGGAGATACGACACTAGGGTTGAAATCGCGAGCAGGGAAGCGAGTAAGTTCACCGTGGCCGCGAGGTATACGCCACCGACAACGCTCAGCAGAATCCCAAACTGAAATGCTTCGCGGGCGATCATTCTGCCAGCGGGCAAGGGACGAGTGGCTGTACGACGCATCTGGCCGTCATAAACCCGCTCCATCCACTGATTCAGGGTTGCGGTGCCGCTGGCCACCAATAGCGTCCCCACCAGAGTATTAACCAGGCCGGCGATCCGCAAGGGACCGCGAGAGCCCAAGTAATATCCGGCCGAGGTGGTCATCAGGATGAGCAGGTTCACTTCCGGTTTGGTGAGGGTGTAATAGTCCCGGAGCTTAGACCTGAGGGTCTGCATTGAAGTAGGGGGTTCGGTCATCTCTACCGTCGCGATGTTACCACTCGTGGCCAGATTCCGCCCCCTGTTCGTCCCGTCTGATCTGATTACGCTTGCGATGCACTAGAAAAACCATTCCGATGGATCCGAGAGTGGGAGGAAGAATCAGGATCAAAATCCCACTTTTCAAGGCCGCGATCATTCTGGTGCCCGAGGAAGCCGCTTGCGTGTAGCAAAGCGCGCAACTCTGGGAAAACGCCGGCGCCACGGTCAGCAAAACAACCAACCCTGCGAGAGCAACCCGCGCGAAGTCGAAGTACGATTCACGTTTCATTCGCATTCATCCCAAAAATTAACTGGGCCCCAATCCTGTAAGCCGGAAGACGAGCACCCGGAAGCTGTCGGTCCAGATGTAGTTCATGGTTGCGAGCACGAAGAGCATGGTAAAAACGACGTACTGGATGAAGTTCTTTTTTTCCGAGCCCAGATTCATCCAGAATAGCACCACCAGTAGGGTTTCAATTATGGCAAACGTGAGCATGCGTACCACTAATTGCCCCCCTTCGGCGCCTCGATAGCCAATGAGGAACTGCAGTGCCGTTATCACTAACAAGCAGACATACACAGCTACATATTTTCTGATCGCTTGCCTTTCAGCTGTCGTCATGTCAGTTGGCTCCTGATGTTTAATCTAGCGCGCTAAATTCATCAAATAGACGACGGGAACGATAAACAGCCAGACGAGTCCCACGAACTGCCAAAAAAGGTTCATGAGCTCTATGTCGTCGGCATTATAGCGGCCTCCGCGGTACCGGATGGCCACGATGATCAGGGCAATTGTACCGACTGAAATGTGCATCAGGCTAAACCCGGTGATGACGTAGAACGAAGAACCAAAGCTGGCTGGACCCCAGGGATTGCTAAACAGGCGAACGCCCTGGTTGATCATCGACATCCATTCGCGGATGTGCAGCAGGGTGAAGAGAATGCCCCCGGCCGCCGTGATCATTATCCAGCGGAAAGCTCCGGCTTTGTCGCCGGCCTTAGCGGCGGTCAATCCGATCAGCATAGTCAGGCTGCTGGTCAGCATAATCAGGGTCATGATCGCGACGCTGGTCACGCTGTGGAAAGGTCTTGGCCAGTCAGTGGCGGCGTTGCGCAGGAATGCGTAGGCTGCGACACAAGCAGCGAACGTCATCACGTCTGCCATAATGAACAGCCACATCGCGAACTTCTTGGAAGGCATCGCAAACGGACGTGCTTCCATCGGCGGAGCCGTGTGTGCTCCCATGGTCAAATGTGCTTCGCTCACTGTGCCTCCTATCGTGTCAGCACTAAAGCTTCATCCAAAGCAGCAAAAGCAAATACACCCATAGAATGCTCATGAAGTGCCAATAATAAGAAAATGTATCCAGCGTACTGCGCCGCAGCGTGACGCGGCGGAGCTTACGTATAACGTAGGTGAGTCCGATTAGACCACCCAGCACATGCAGCGCATGTACCGATGTGAGCAGATAGAAGAATGAACTATTCGGATTGGTAGCCAAATACAGCCCTTCGGAATGCAGCCGCATCCATGCAACGTATTGGCCAACGACAAAAACTACCCCGAGGAGCATGGTGAAGTACAACCAGCGCGGAGGGTTCAGGTCGAGATTTTTTGCACCGCTCATAAAGACTGCGATTCTGCGCCGAGCCATTTCCAAAGTTACGCCGCTGGCAAGCAGCACGAGCGTATTGAAATAAAGAATTCGGGGGAGGGTAAGGTGATGCCAATCCATTGCGGAACCCTGGCGGACGACCAAAGCGCTGGTAAAAGCTGCGAAGGTCATGGAAATCGCAGCTAATACCACCCAGATCCCGGTTTTTGACGGAGGGGGTGCGTACTCCTGGACCGCGCGCGGACTCCCGTCGCTCGGCACCAGATTTCCGAAACCTCCGTTGCCGGAAGTTCCCAATCCCCGTGAGCGATGCTCCTTAATTTTTGGCGGTACAACTGTTGTTGCCATGAGTACTGAACTCCTCAATTCGTTGCGTGAGCACTAACTACTGTTCGCTTTACGGTTCTTCGTGCGCGCTCTTCACCTGCTCAGGCGAGTCTTGCATTACGTAATCGCCAGTCGAACTCTGCACGCCGTACTGATACGGATCGTGATAAACCACCACGTGTCTGCCACCGAAGTTGTCATGCGGCGGCGGCGAAGGTACGGACCACTCCAGCGAGGTGCCTTCCCACGGATTGGCCGGCGCAGGTTCTCCCCAGAACCGGCTGTGGATCAGGTTGTAAAGGAAAATTAGTTGGACAGCGCCGGTAAAGAGCGCTGCGATCGTAATGAACTGGTGAACGCCGACCAATGGTTGCATGTAATCTACTACAAATGCCTGGTAGCGGCGCACATTTCCGGCCAATCCGAGGTAGTGCATCGGCATGAAAATGCAGTAGACGCCGATAAAAGTGAGCCAGAAGTGAAGCTTCCCCAGCTTGTCGTTCATCATGCGTCCGTACATCTTCGGGAACCAGAAGTAGGTTCCAGAGAAGATACCGAAGATTGCGGCGATAGCCATGGTGAAGTGGAAATGAGCGACCACGAAGTAGGTCGCGTGGAGCAGGATCTGGATCGCGGGCTGCGCCAGGAAGAAGCCGCTTACGCCGCCGGTGATGAACATCGAAATGAAGCCAAGTGCAAACAGCGAAGCCGAGTTGATGCGCAACTTCGCCCCGTAAAGGCTGCCGATCCAAATCAGCACGATGATTGTGGAAGGGATCGTGATTAATAGGGTCGGAAAAGAAAACAGAAGCGACGAGACTGGATTCATACCGCTCACGAACATGTGATGTCCATAAACCATGTAGCTAAGGACGGCCAGCGCTCCCATCGAATAAATTAAAACGCGATGGCTAAGCATCGGCTTACGCATGTTGGTGATGAGAACATGCGATACGATACCCATCCCAGGCACAATAGCGATGTATACCTCAGGATGTCCGAAGAACCAGAACAGGTGCTGCCATAGGAGCGTCGATCCCCCCGAGTGAGGTTGCAACTGGTCATTAATAACGAGATTGGATGGCACGAAAAAGCTGGTCCCGGCCACATGGTCCAGAATGAGCATTACGCAGGCCGGCATAAGTACCGAGAAAGCCGTCAATCCCATGCACGAGGTAATGAACCATGCCCAGGTGGGCATGGGCAATCGCCACATGCTCATGCCTTTGCAGCGGAGATCCAGGACATTGGGAATAAAATTCAGAGACCCAAATAACTGGCCCACGCAGAAAATAGCAATAGAAAGCGCCCAAATAATAGGGCCCGAACCCTGACCGGGACCAGCTGCGGCGCCGACTGCGCTGAGAGGCGCGTATTGGGTCCACCCTCCAAGGGTAGGACCATCGCCCACGAAGAAAGACAACATCATTACGCAGAAGGCCACGAACGTTGTCCAGAAGGACATCATGTTGAAATGCGGGAACGGCATGTCCTCGGCGCCGGTGTGGATGGGTAGGAAGAAATTCCCGAAGGCCGCAAAGGGCACAACAGTAAGCACAAAGAAGACCATGAAAGTGGCGTGCATGGTCATCAATTGCAGGTAAAGCTCCGGCGTCATGATGTTGCCCGGAGCTCCGTTCTTGGAGAGTAAATGCAGTCCCGGAATGGCATAGTTCGTCCATCCCAGGTGGATGCGCATCAGCCAGGACAGCACCATTCCTATAATCACGGCGGCTAGGCCGAGCCCGTAATATTGCTTCCCAATTACCTTGTGATCCAGACTGAAGATGTGCTTCCGGATGAAACTCGTCGGGGGCCCATGGTGTGCTGCCGCATGTGTCGATATATCGTGCATATGCTCGCCTCGTTATTGCAAACTTGCTTCCTTCTTCAGCCAACTGTCGAAGTCTTCTTGCGAGAGCACACTCAAGTATGCCCTCATGTTGTAATGGCCCAAACCACACAACTGGCTACACACAATTTCATACCTGCCGACCTTTGTCGCTGTGAAGTGCAGTTGCAGGTCAAGTCCCGGCACAAAATCCTGATGAATTCGAAGCGCGGGGACATAAAACGAATGGCTCACGTCCTTAGAATGCATCAGCAGGCGGATCTCCTGGTTAACCGGAACAGCCATCTCAGCAGTGACAATGTCATCCTTTGAATCCGGGTCGTGAGTCGTATCCAATCCATAGAAATTCTGGTTGGCCTCATTGATCAGGTCCGGATGTATGGGCCCGAATTTTCCATCTGGCCCGGGATAACGAAAGTAAAACGCAAACTGCCCGGCTTGCACTTGCACCGGCATCGAGTTGGCAGCAGGCGGGGTGAAGTAAATGTTGGCCCATGCCTTTATTCCAAAAGCGCCTAACGCCAGCACTTCTGCCCCAACCAGCACAAACGCCGCGATCACAAGACCTGTGGCGCCCCCCGGAAAACTCTTCGATTCAAGAACCAACGTCTCCGCCGGGCCAGCTTTCGTCGCCTTGGATTTGGAGACAGAGAATTTCCAAATAAACCAGGCTAATATGAACTGCGAGGCAAGGAAGGAAATACCAGCCTCGATCATTGTTTCCGACATCTGGTCATCAATGGCTTGACCATGCGTCGAGATGTCGGGTACCGGATGCCAGGTGTTCCGCACAATGGGGATGGCGGAAAGTATCATGATCACGACGATGGTAACTGCAAAAAGTCTTGCCATTGCGCCCTCGCCTTAAGCTGGGTTGAACCCGGCTTTTTTGAGCCGCCACCTAGCTAGCAGCGGCCCTTCCGTTTTCACTGATGTCTACTTTGCTTTGAACGTGAAATCCGCTTTTGCCGGTGCCCCTGCTGCGACTGTCACTTTCGCAGTCTGAGTTCCCAAGTCCTCTTGCCAAGCCGTCACCGTATAGCTGCCTGGCGACACGCCGTGAATGGTATAGGAACCACTTTCGTCAGTCGTGGCATACGGACCTTTCACCACTACATGCCAACCGTGCATCCAGGGATGGATGTTGCACTTTACAGGTATGGCAATTTCCTCCGATTTCCAGGTTTGAACGATCGGCGGGGCCCCCGGCGGCTGCGAGCGGTTCCAAGGAATATTTCCCGTCATCGGATTCGGTTCCGGATGGATGTTATGCGCGGTTTGATCACTGGTGGTTACTTTGTATTCCTGGCCCGCCTCCATCGCCAGCACGTGCGGAGAATACATGCACCCTTTTTGATCGAATACCGGGGTCGTCGAGGGCTTCTGCGCCGCGTCACTTGGGTTTAGCCCTTGGGAGATATAGAGAACAACGTTCTGCAGCCCCTGATCCTTGCCCACGATAACATTCTCCATTTTCGCAGGATTGTTTTCGTGCTGCTTCACGCAGTAGGGATCTTTTGACATGTCAATGCCCCGCAGATGGGGAGGGGTGCCGGTTAGTTTCACCGTTCCGGTGATGGAGCCTTCTCCGGCGGCGTTGACTTTCTGGTTCAGGCTTACGACCCCCAAGCCAACAAGAACGGCCACCGATAATATTGCCGCGAACATGGAATAACGTTCTTTCTTCATGACTTTCTCCTCTATAAAGAACCTTCCGGCTTTGAAGTTATTGTTGAGCGACCGGCTTTAGATTCAGCTGCTTGGCAATCTGCTTTTCCTTAGCGTTGTAAGGGTTGCGAGGTTGCAGAGTGCGCAGATAAAACACCAGGTCCCATGCCTCATCCGGCTTTATGTTGTCTGCAAAAGAGGGCATCGGCGTACCATCAAGACCGGTCATAAAGATGCGATAAAGGTCTCGATCGGTGCTACCGCAGATCGGCCGCGAGCCTTCGGTAAAGTTGTAAGGTAAAATTGGCCGCCCTAGATCATCAGTGAGCGTGGAAGCGGATGGCCCATTGGCCATGCCTTGAACGCCGTGACATTTCCAGCACTGTACTCTTCCAAAAATTTCCTGTCCTGCCTTGACCCGGTCGGGAGTGACTTCGGGCTCAGAAGGGATTTGAATCGGAGTGCCCGGCTTCTCGTTCTGCCAGCGTGGAGAGTAGTGCTTGACCCAGGCCACGAGATTTGCTCGCTGCTGTCCGGTCAGGGTGTTCCATGAAGGCATGTTGGAGCGATCCAAGCCTCGCCCAATAGTGTCATACAAATCCTGGTCGGTAGGCAAGGTTCCGGTCGGGGTGGAGCGGCACTTGAAAGTGGCGAGTTGGAAATCGCGCGGTTTCGGGGTGAGCCATTGCGCGTTTTCCCCGTTGCCGTCCCCTAATGGACCGTGGCAACCAACGCAGTAGCGACGATAGTCGCCGGCCGCTGATTTGCCTTCTCCTGTGAATTTACCCACATGACTAGTTGCAGCCGGCGAGTGTAACCACTCTTCCTCTTGATTCGTGGTGACTTGTGCGAAGGAGAGACCGGCAAATGCCAGTACTGCTACTGCGCACGCTGCGAGTTTTAATTGTTGTGTACGCATGTCCTCTCCTTAGAAATCGAAGTCAAAGCCTGACATCAAGCTGCTGCTGGTCACGTCCGTGAAAGTAACCGGTGAAGTTCCTCTTTGCCGCAACCAGGAATATTCGTTGTGCCATGCAAATCCCGCGCGGCTGGTCATGATTGGCATGTAGCGGAAAGCGAAGGTGTACATGTCGATATTTCCGAGGTTCGAGGGCGAAGCCGGGTTCGCTTGTTGCGACATTCGCTCCCACTCCGACCGTTGAATGAAAATCAGCTGTGGACTGTAAACGTAATGAGTCTCCAACAGATATCCGTTCCAGCTCGGTGCTCTGAATCCAGCGGGAAGAGTTGTTAGTGGTACGTTGTTCCCAGAAGAGGCATTTCCGCCCGGGAAATCACCGAAGCCGGCGCCGAACCAAGCGCTGTCCCAGCCGTGTTGCGTCACCACCTGGAAGTCAAGCTTGCCGAAGTAGAACAGTCCTACAAAGCCCTCGCGGTTGAACGACCGGTTAGCTCGGCCAGAACCGGGAATCACCGCCGTAGGCACTTGAGCTCCACCGTTAGTTAAGTATCCCGTCGGCGCCTCGCCAATCATGGCGTAAAAACCGACCCGGTCGGTGCCCAGCTTGCCCACATCAAACGCTTGGCTGGCCGCAAAGTAGCCGCTGTACGAGTTGCCGTATTGCAAGTTTACGTTTCCGTCACTTGAGCTCAGCAGAGCCATGGAGTATCGCGTGCGGTCGTTGAGCGAGTGCCCCATCACTTCCATTCCCAGCTGGTTATCTCCGATCTGTCCGAAGATATTGCCGTCGCCGACGGGAACGAAGTGATATGTCTGATACACGCCCGATATTGGCGTGAGCGTCAGGATTCGCTTTTCTGAGACCAGATTGTCCAACTCGAACTTTCCAAGCTTAAAATTCAGCCAGGAACTACCGAGGATATTGTCAAAGCGTCCCATCACGGTTTCGAAGTGGAATGAGGCGGTAGGATCCGAGGAGGGTAGAACGTAAAAAGAAATATTTTTTTCGATGGTGCCGCCGGTGTGAAAGTCTAGCCCGCTTAGATCAAACCCGTGCGTCGTCAGCTGAACTTCGCCGGTACCCACTCCGGCGGGGGTATCGACCTGGACCTTGTTGCTGCTCTCGCGATGCCAATAGGGAGTGATGCGAAAGGTGACCGGCCAATACGACGGGTTCTGCCAGATCGGAGCGTCCCGGTCGTTCATTAGCTGATAGCCGTTGTCTTTAAACTTTTGTCCGAAATAATTCAGCATCGGCCAAGCTTCATGGCATGCCGAACATCGCAAACCATATTTTCTGGCAAATGCAGGAAGGGCGTGCGCGCTGCTGGAAAACGTCAGCACACAAGCAACAGAGAGCAGCAAGCCCGCGACAGTACTTCGGGAAGAAGCCATTGGGATCCTCCTGGGATGACCACATCCACAAAAGACTTCTGTTGCAACCAGACAAGCGCGCGATATTCGTGTGTAACACGCGTACGTTTGAGTTGTCAACAATTGGTAAAAATCGTGCAATAAGTTTGTTTACAAAAAAATACAAAGAATGTGACGCTCGCCGGCCGCGATTTGACTTTGCCGCATACTCCGCGATATGAGAGTGATAATAGCTGTGTCTCGCCAACCATCATGCTTTCACGATGTTCGGTTTGCAGTCCGTCGGCGGCTGCGTACGTCAGCACGGTTGTATTTATGTGCGATCGTGGTCGCGGTGATGTGTAGCATCCACGCGCTTAATGCGAAGTCCAAGCAGGCGCTGGACTATGGCACTGGCCTCAGCGTGAAGGTGCCGGTGCCCGAGCAGCAATTGTTGCAGGCAGTTCAGGATGTCGTTTCCGACGGCATCATCCAAGGCAGCAAAGAATACAACAAAGACGAATATGTATCCGGAGCCGAGGCCGTCGACTCTACCCGCGCATTTCCCAAGTGGACTGGCCCCGGTCAGGTTTTCTACAAAATCAAAAAGAATGCCCTGGACCCGCGCAATTTCAAAGACTCCAGCGACTCCGGCACTCTCGCTGTCCGTTACGTGTTGCAACCCGTTGATGCCGGAAATACAGTCCTGAAAATCGACGCCATTTTCACCGATGACTATCATCACCGCGATCATCTTTCGAATGGCTCGGTTGAGGGCGCCGAGTATAAAGACATTCAAGATCACATCGCCGTCATGCAGCTCAAGCGAACCGAGGCGGCCGCAGAAGAGCAACGTCATCAACAGCAGTTAGCAGCGAAGGAACTCGACCGCAAGCGCAAGCAGCAAGAAATTGAGCAAACCATCGCGCGCGGCCCGGATGAAAGTCTTCAACAACACATTGATCGTTTGCGCCACGATGTAGAGCGGCAGGTGAAGTTTAGCGGAACTCAGTTGAAGTCGGCCCCATTTAAAAGCGCTTCGACTCTGGAGTCTTTGCCCGCAGGTGCGCAGGTTGCCATTTTAATTTCTACTGCTTACTGGTATGGCGTCGAAACCCAAAGCGGCCAGCATGGCTGGATCCATCGCAGCCAGTTGGAGCAGTTGCCGTGATGATTCTGCGTCCCTGGGTGCTTGTTTTTCTCTTGGTCTCGGTATTCTGCCATGCGCAGAATTCCCCGCACCAGAAGGCTTTTCCCGATCCAGTTTCTACAGTTCAGGCTGCATTAAAAAATCTTCCCGGCGGAACTTCAGGTCCGCTGCCGATTCTCGACGGCTTCGTCATTGCTGGCGCGCGGAAGCTCGATCAATACCAGCGGCCGTATTACCAGTGTTCGGTGCACATCACGCCGGCCCCTTCTGGAGGTTCATTGGTTCGTGTCACCGCGAAGATCACAGCGTGGAACGGTGACCCGGCCCACTCCGGATATGAAATCCTGCAGTCGAATGGTCGCCTCGAAGCCGATCTGCTCGATCGTCTTCAGGACCGCCTGGCGTCGAATTCGAAAGATACTCCGACAACTGCCACAGGCTCCTCGTCAGCGACGGCGAATCCTGGGACCGCGCATACCAAGGCGTTGCCGGCGCCAGATATCTCCGCACCGATGCCGCAATTTCCCGGACAGTCAGGAATGAGAATGCCCTCGAACTCCCGCGAGAAAGGCGGCCAGGATGCGGGACTTGAGCAGGAGGCCCGGAGCCTGGAAGAGCTCGTACAAAACCAGTCGCACCCCACAAATCTGATTGCCGTGAAAGACGACCAGACGCCCGTATTGCAGGACCCAAGCTCCAATGCAACGCTCCTATTTCTTGCCAGCGCGGAAGACGAGTTCGAAGTTCTGGATCAAAACCCGGAGTGGGTGCACGTGCGAATCTCCGGGCTCTCGCGCGGCTGGCTGCGGAGATCCAGCGTCGAAATGCTAGATGGTTCGCAAGACATCGCCGGCCCGAAGGCTCCTCTGGGCGCGGCTGGGCAGCAGTCCGCAAAACCCGAGTCATTGTCGTCAGCGCTGTTTTCTGTGAGCGGTGAGGAAGAGGGAAGTTTTCCCGGCGACTGGGCGCCATTAAAAGGCAAGAGCGTAAAAATCATTTCCATTCAGCAGGCCGTCGGTACCGGCAGAATCACCAGCCCGCAGGACAAAATGCGCTTTGCCGAAACGCTTTTTAAAAGTGAAACGGTCAAATCGTCCGCCGCAGGTCTGGTTCTAATTTTCGACGCGGAAGACGGCGGTATGGTGGCCGCCACACAGGCAGTGCTGGACCAATACAAGAACGGCTCACTCACCGAGCAGGCATTGTGGAAACAATGCTACCTTGATCCACCCGAGATTCTGGGCACCGCCAATTAGTGTTTATTCCAATTCCAAACTGGCGTACCCTTTGGGTCACGCAGAATCAGGGTGTCTGTGCCCTTGACGACCTCGCGGGCCAGCACCATGTCGGCGTCGCCCTGCTTGATTTTGGATCCGGTAAATGCGATCTCATCGCCTTTGGCGAAACTCACGCCCATATCGTCGATGAACGACTTCGGGCATAGATAAATATCAAAAGTGTCGGTGCCGCTCTTGATGGTCAGGTAAGCGATGTCCTTGGCCTTCGGCGGCATTTTCAATTCCTCAATCGTCCCTTTGAATTTCGCTTCCGTCGAAGTGTCGTACTTAGGGCCTGCTTGCGCGAGTGAGAACACGCTGCATAGAAGCAGTATCAGCGGAGTGAGAAGAGTTGTACGCAAACCAACCGGATTAAAACGCATGGCTAGACCTCCTCGCAGCAGAGGACGGAGCCAGTCTCATTAGGAGTGCAGACGACGCAGTCCGTTCTCCGTGCCAGTTTCCAGGAAGATCAGAAAACCAGATACATGATACTCCTGCGGCACGGGCGAGAGTAGCGGTAATTGCGAGGGGTCTCTACCCATGCAACTAGCGGATAAAGCAGGAGGTTTCACACTATGGCATTACGGCGAAGGCTTGCAAAACGAAACCAATTACCTGCAATGGGTCGGAATAGATGAGCCGTTCGAGTGTGACCGCCATAACGAACCAATATGGATCAGTAATTCTTTGTACAGTGTGAGAACGGAACGAATTTGTGCTGCCGCAACGACAAGTCTTTGCAGGCAGTTTAGTTTTATTTTGGTTAGCTCCCGTCGAGCTTGGCTCCTGAAAGGGAGCTACGCTCAATCATCGGTGTTTCCTGCAACGAGTACGCGCTGCCATGCTCAGGCACGCACTAGAGCTTGAAAAGATCGCACGTGACTTTATTGGATTGCGAGCGGATCTTAACTTCAATTGTCCGGCGGTCATTATGCCCGAAGAATGGCGACTGGAGCTGATCGCGCATGCCGGCGCGATCCGAACTATTTACGGCCATCCCCGTTGGGTTCAACAGCAACTAGCCCTGTGGCCGCAGATCGCGCGCAATTCACAGGCCGCGTGAACGTAAATCGAAGGAGTAGTTCCTTCGTCACAGCCGAGCAGTGACGGCTGTCACTGTAATCTGGAAGAGGTGCACTTATTCTTCTGACATCTTGCAGCAAGGAACGGGAGAGTCCGGCAACCCTCTCCGCTGTGCCCCGTGGAAGCCGGATAGGAGGCGGGGCAATTAGATTTGAAATTCCCGGTCCTGGTTTGGATCAGTCAAGCGCAGATCCAATACTTTCGACTTTCCTAGAAACCGGGATTGATCCCTGCTTCGGTCTCTACTCGCGTGCGCTCAGTGTGAAACAACCTCAGAGTGTTGATGTAACTACTTCGAGGAGGATGAGGACGGTGACCTTTGTCGAGCAACGATGTGATTCTGATTGTTGATGACAGCAAGTTTATTGCGCAAGCATATTCCCGAGTACTGTTGGGCTTGGGCTATCGAGTTCTCATTGCCTGCGACGGTAAAACTGGCCTTTTGCTGCTGAGAGTTGCAATCCGAGCATAATCCTTCTCGACATGCTCATGCCCGATATGGATGGTGCAGACGTACTGCGCACGCTGAAGCAGAAACCGTCCACAGGCGATATTCCAGTGTTGATAATTAGCAGCCTGTCAGAAAAAAATGGCCACAAGCTCATGCAAGAAGGGGCGGCGGGGTATTTTGAAAAGGGTTCCATGACTCCGGAGAAACTGGAGAACGCCATTTCCGGAATTCTCAAGAAGCGACTATTGGTTCCCCTGATCAGTCAGAAGTGATTTCCTTAGCGGCCCGGACGGCAGCGGCAAAACCTTTTCCCATTCGTGGCGTAATTCAACTAAACGAATAATTCTTGCAACAGATATATTCGTGCGGAGCATTATTATTCGCGATAATTGAAACGAAAATGTGTGGTGTCTGATTGCGGGAGCTGCCGTTCGCATCGAGGGTAAAGGACTAAGCGGCTCCCGCATGTTTGGTCGTACCTAATGAACGTTTACGCTACAAAATGCGATTTGTCTTTGCTGCGCGGCAAATTAGTCATACCGGAGCGGCGGGCATTCGGACAATGTTCGAAACCCGAACACTACGTCTTTGGCACCTGGTTAACACGCGCGCGTTGCTCATTGCTCACTGCTTCTGAGTACCCGATTTCACAGTGGCATTCAGCCGGTAAATATCAGGAATGAGCATGCGTCCCCGACTCTTTTGCAGAATCTTCTTTCGTTGCCATTCGCTCAGTATTCGACTGACCGAGTAAATCGTCGTCCCGGCAAGGTCAGCGAGGTCTTTATGATTAAATCCCTCTGCAATTACGATCTGGTTCCCTTCTTGCTTGCCGATCTCATCCGCCAGCTTTACGAGTGCCCATGCAATGCGAGCTGGCACGGGACGCGTAGTCTGCCACACATATCTTTCCAGTACCTCTTCATAAGAGCGCGCCAGAATACCGGCGAGATTGAAGGCAAGCTGCGGACTGGATTTGATAAGCGGCTTAGCGACATCACGATGCCACGCCAGTGCTTCGCTGTCTTCGACCGCCTGAGCGGAGGCCAAAGTTCGGGAGAAGGGAAGGACTGACGCTAACCCGAACGGTTCGCCAGGTCTAACGTACTTTAGTAGCGATTGCTGTCCGTTAGTAGTCAGGTGGTATGCAGAGACGCGTCCGCTTTGAAGGATGAAAAACGTATCCAACTGGTCGCCTTCGCGGAAGAAGAACGTCCCGGCTGCTCTCACCAGCAAGCGGCCCCGAGCGAGAAGAGATGTCACCTGCTCGTCTGAGCAATCTCGGAATAATTCCTGAATTCGGGCCCGGCGAAGGGCAGATTCCTGAAAAGTTTTCACCCGCTCGGGAAACTTATCCATTCTTTCGTGGTGCGTGACAATCGAACGCGAACGAACGTTGTTTGCGTCCAGCAAATTGCAAACTATTCATAAGAGCACTTCTCGTGGAAGCCCGCAGACATAATCTGGCAGGTTGAGGAACGGAGTCGTTGCGTGAGCACAAATTCACCTTGCGGTACGAGAACGGTTGCGGGAGCTGTCGTTCGCATCGAGGGGAAAGAACAAGCCGCTCCCGCATGTACTCTCTGGTACCAGAGTTAAACCGTACCTTAAGCAATTGTTCGTGTCAGGGACAGTCCACGCAATCCGTATGAGTGCTCATTTGAGAAGGTGATTAGTACTCAATTAAGAATCTCCTGCGCAACCGAAGTCACGCCATCTACATCTCTTCATTGGGTTCTGAGACTCGCCTCCCGAGCGGACTCGTGAGTGTTTCTATCGCTTCCTCGGGTCGCGGAAAACCTTCAGACGAAGCGAGCAGATTTATGGGCAGCGTGGATTCTGACAGGAAGAAAGTTCTCGCAGCCGTGCGGCATCTACGCCCTCACCAGCACGTCTGTTCAATCTACGAGAACCAGAGCGAACAGCTCTCCATGGCAGTTGCTTTCATCCTCGGGGGCCTGGAACGTGGCGAAACTCTTTATATCGCGGATGCAAACGAACCGCGGGCTGTTCTGGCGGCGTTGCAGAGGCACGGCATCGACACCAAGGCTGCCCTCAGGTCAGGGAGACTGACCGTCTCCGATAAGCGGCCGTACCTCCACAAGGACCGCTTCGTTCCGGATGAAATGATCCGATTCCTTGCCGATCGCTATCGAGCCGCAAAATCAAAGTATTCAGGTTTCCGTTTCGCCGGAGAAATGACCTGGGTACTGGGCGGCGTTGCAGGAGCCGAGAGACTGCTGGAGTATGAAGCCAAACTGAATGATTTTCTGCGGCGGCGCAATGCATCATGTCTCTGCCAGTACGACCGGCGCCGCTTCTCAGAGGATGTCATCCTGGGGGTGCTTCGCACCCATCCCTCAGTCGTGTATGGAAGTATGATGACACAGAACCCGTACTACATTCCGCCAGACGCTTTCCTGAGCGGCAAGTCATCGCCGGTTTCGGTTAATCGCTTTTTGAAAATTCTTGGAGACCAGGCTGCAGCGAAAGAGACGCTGCGTAACCTTTCCCTCCGCCTGCTTCATTCGGAAGATAACGAGCGGCGACGCATTGCTCGAGATCTGCACGATACCACTGGCCAGAGTTTGGCGGCGTTAGTCATGCATCTGGCCTCATTGCGGAAATCGGTCAAAAATTTGAGCGCCAGCGAACGCAAGATCCTCGTCAGCAGCCTTAACATGGCGAAGCGATCCGCTCGCGATATCAGCACCATCAGCTATCTTCTGCATCCGCCAATGCTCGACGAATTTGGCCTCGCTGACGCGCTTCGCTGGTATGTGCGTGGTTTCAGCCGACGCAGCCGAATCGATGTGACGGTCACAATTGACCCAAAATTGGGTCGATTCCCCATAGACGCTGAGCTCGCAGTGTTCCGCGTGGTACAGGAGGGGCTCAACAATATCCGCAAGCATTCGGGAAGCGGGCGCGCCCATATTCAACTGGTCCTGCGAGATAAGCTCCTCGTGCTTGAGGTGAGAGACTTCGGTCATGGCGTCAGGCCATCGAGCACATCGCAACCGCTCGAAAGTTTAGGTGTTGGAATTACTGGCATGCGCGAACGGCTACGTCAGTACGGGGGAGATCTGGAGCTTCATTCCACTAAGAAGGGAACCTTGGTGCGCGGGATACTTCCTCTTGAAAGGACCGCAGCATGAACACCATTTCCATTCTCATCGCAGACGACCACCCCGTGGTGCGAGTTGGCGTACGCGCACTGCTTGAGACCAACGGGTGGAAAATCGCTGCAGAAGCTGGCGATGGCCGAGAGGCGGTTGAACGAGCCCGCAAGCTCCGCCCCGATCTGGCTATCCTCGATATCAGCATGCCATTGCTCAATGGCCTCGAGTCTGCGCGGAAGATCGCCAAGCAGTCGCCGAAGACCCGTGTGCTGATTCTCACCATGCACGATTCCCAAGAAATGGTCATGAAGATACTGGACTCCGGCGCTCATGGTTTGGTGAGGAAATCCGAGGCGGAAAAAGAATTGGTTGCCGCTGTACGTGCGGTTCTGAACGATAAATTGTTCTTTCCATCCGTGGCGTCTCCTGCTCTTCGGGGTGCCCGGCGCTCGAAGTCGGTCGCCGGGCAGTCTCGCCTGACCGCACGCGAGACCGAAATTCTGCAATTGATTGCCGAAGGCAGGAGCAACAAAGAAACCGCGTCTATTCTTGGTATCAGTCAGCGCACTGCCGAAAACCATCGCGCGAGAATCACGCGAAAATTGGGCCTTACTTCATTAAGTGATTTGGTTCGTTATGCCATTCGCAATCAGATCATCGCCGCCTAGCCAATCGCTGGTTTCGCGTCTCAACCGATGCAACTAGCGGATAAAGCAGGACATCTCAATTTGGCGGTACAAACGACGAAGAGCCATGGCTAAGAAAAATAAGGACGCTATCGCGGCCCCCACTGTCCTCAAGCCTTTTGACAAGGACGATAAGTCCACCATTCAGGTCGTAATTGAGACCCCAAAAGGCTGCAGAAACAAATACGCATTCGATCCCAAACTTCGCTCCTTCAAGCTCAGTCGCGTGCTCCCCGACGGAATGCTGTTCCCCTACGACTTCGGCTTCGTTCCGTCGACCATGGCGGACGATGACGATCCGATCGACGTGTTGCTGCTTATGGACGCACCTGCATTTCCGGGTTGCGTGATCGACAGCCGGCTCATCGGCGTGATCGAAGGAGAGCAGATCGAGGACGGAAAGAAGGTGCGAAATGACCGTCTGGTTGCGGTGGCGAACCACAATCATTCGCATTCTGATCTGAAAAATATTTCTGACATGAACCAGAAATTGGTCAAGGAACTAGCCGAGTTTTTCGTGAACTATCACCGGCAGGACGCCATTAAGTACAAGTTTCTGGGAACCAGAGGGCCGAAAGAAGCCGCCCGTTTACTCGATCGCGCCATCAAGCGAGGCAAAGCTGCTTAGTTCGAAACGGAGTCTCGATTGACGGACATCGTTCTCCGCTTCTTCATCGGTGGTTTCATAGTCTCTGTTTTCTCGCTCATTTCGGACCTCCTCAAGCCAAAAACGTTCGCGGGATTGTTCGGCGCCGCGCCTTCCATCGCGTTGGCCACCCTCGGCCTGACAGTTTTGAAAAACGGAAAACAATACGCCGCGATTGAGGCGAGATCGATGATTCTCGGAGCAGTTGCTTTGCTTGTCTATGCTGCGGCTGTGAGCTACGTCTTGCTCCGGTTCAAATTTTCCGCGTTGCCGGTGGCGATGATCACGTTGTTTCTTTGGCTCGGCGTGGCAACCGGCTTGTGGTATGTGATGGCGAGCTGACAAAAGATGATTGTTGCCATAAGCACATCAAGTCTGAAGTTGACGAAATGGTGGGAGTATCTGCTGCGCTTCTTTCTTGGCGGACTCGTGACCGCGGTCGCTGCAGTTATCGGCAAAAAGTTTGGTCCAAGTTTTGGCGGATTGTTCCTCGCTTTTCCAGCGATTCTGGCCAGCGGCTCGACCATGGTAGAAAAGCACGAACGCGAACGCAAGGAACAAAAGGGAATGACCGGCGCTGATCGTGGGCGCCAGGGCGCCGGAGCCGATGCGGCTGGCGCAGCGATGGGCAGTGTGGGCCTGATGGCATTCGCGGCCTGCGTTTGGAAACTTCTGCCCGGACACAACCCGTGGCTGGTAATCACAACTGCAACGCTGATGTGGGTTCTCGTTTGCGCTACCGTGTGGTGGCTCTGGAAACGAAATGTTCTGCGTCGTCCGCGAACTGCAGTTTCGAAGTAAGAGGAAACTACGGCCAAATCTTGTGGAGTGCTAGGAAAGGGTGATCGGAAAGGAGGGCAAGGAATAACGGCTCCCCTAGACCCGTTTTCGGCGTACTATTCCTGTGTCCGCTTGTGAGGGCAGTATGCCCCATAAGGGCAAACAAAGTTCATCCCGCAAACTGGTCTGGGTCGAAGGCCAGACTTTCGCGGGTTGGGGCTGCTCTGAATGCGCTTGGCTCTTTAACTTTTATGGCCCGCTCTCCAGCAAATCACTAGATGAAATGAAGCGAAGTTTCCAGGCGCAACTCTCCGAAGAATTTGCGTCCCACGGTTGCGCTGAGTACCCACGGGTCAAGGGTGGAGAAGCTCTTTCCTCGTAGTTCAGGTTCTGCCGACCTCGGACACACTTCGCATATTCTCGATTTCGTAACGGCGCGAATAGTCTGTCGGGCCGCTCGTAAGATACCAACGCACAATCAGGAGTGCGGTAACGTACCGCACTTCTCTGCGCATGGGAGTAGGTTTCTAGAGTTATGAATTGCGCAAGTGCCCCTCCCAAGACAATCAGCGAATTAGCCGACCAACTGGAACGGATTCGGGAAGAGCTTTTTTCCGTCCAAAGATCGCTGGAGAAGATGGAACCTATCGAGGCCGCCGTCCAATCCGCTGAGACTCCAGATAAGGCTCTATAGGCTGCATCCAATTCAGTGGGGACACGACTAAGAGGGCCAATCGTTTAGTGTGGCCGCTTGCGGGACTTGTCTTCGCATTCCAGTAGGTGATCAAGCTCAATGACAAGTGCCATCATTTTGTTCGAGTCTTTTTCATCACGGACTTCCTCGGCGACGCGACGCCAATCTCTAGGTTGTGGGGTCATGGGAAACCACCCTTCTGATTTCCCTTAAGCTACTCTGGATGGGGACCTGAGTCTGAGCAATAGTGCTCTTGAGTAAATGAGTGGTACATGCCGCCCTGGTGCTAGACTTCTAGTAGTCGCTTTACACATCCCTCCGTCGTACCTCTTCTCAGGCGTCGGTCTCTTGTGCAATCTGATTCATTGGAGGCCAGTCTGCTGATAACCAGCGTGGGCGTTGTCGCCAGGTCGCAATATTTAGAAGAGTCTGCCCTGTTGCGCCACAAGATCGACGAATTGAAGACGAATGCTGTCACTTTGATTGCGCGAGCTGAGAGGTTAATTCAAGAATCGGAAAAGCTATCGGCGCGGGTCACGGCCCTCGAAAACCGGCCCCTACCAAGGTACTCTTAGGACACACTCAGCTCCCGCGTGCGCCAATTGGCGTTATCGGGGCGACGATTGAAGTTGTGCCAACTTCCGCCTCAACTCTTTAATCCGCGTCTGAATAACTTCCTGGATTTGAGTGTCCGTGCAATCTTCGAGATCGGATCTTAGCTTCGCAATCTCAGCTTCTATTCTTACTATCTCTGCAAGTGAGGGCATCGACGGAGCCTCCTGAGCGCAAGCACCACGCACAACCCCTTATTTCTTTCCACGTTGCAGTTACAAGCTAGTCCAGCCGGTCCTGCCGTCCCTTGACCTATTTTGAATAGTGCCGCCCGGTAGTCCTGATCCACAGCGAACGTATCGCGTAAGCCGGTGACTCAGCATGTTTCACTGCGATTTAACACCGGCGTCCTTAAATAGTTCTCGTATATCGTGCTGCCAATTCGTGACCGCGCTTTGCTCTTTCACATTGCCGGTGCTCCGGAAAACAGAGCCCGGAATTGCCAGTATCGGGCGCTATCGGAACTGAGACGTGGGGTAATCAGGCGGTGATGCGGGTTAAAAATCTGGAGGAGCGGGTCGGAATCGAATTTGAGGCGTTTACGCGGCCCGTTCGACAAGTTCGCTTTGCTTCACTTGCTCAGGGCAGGCTAAGAACTGAGCCGCGTGCCGAAATCCCGAGCGTAGCCGAGGGACCTGCAGGAAAGTTGGAGGCGCGGGTCGGAATCGAACCGACGCATAAAGGTTTTGCAGACCTCTCCCTTACCACTTGGGTACCGCGCCCCATCGATTATTAAAGTAGCGTTCTGGGCTGAAAAAGTCCACTGGCTGGACGAATGGAGATTCTGGAGCGGGAGACGGGATTTGAACCCGCGACTTCGACCTTGGCAAGGTCGCACTCTACCACTGAGTTACTCCCGCTCAAAACTTAAACATCGAGATCCCTCGACTACGGCTCGGGATTTCGGCACGCGGCTCAGTTCTTAGCCTGCCCTGAGCAAGTGAGCAGAGCGAGCTTGTCGAACGGGCCGCGTAGACGCCTCAAGTTACTCCCGCTCGATAAAAGGTGATTATAAACCAGGTTGTCCGCTCTCGAAGAAACCGGACTACTCAGTGATTCAATGGCCCGTCCATTGCGGATCTTTCTCCGGCGCCACAATCTCTCCGTCCCGCATATGAACAATGCGGTCGCCGTAAGCCGCGGCTGCTGGATTGTGCGTGATCATCAGCACAGTCTGCCCCAATTCCTGGTTCGAATGGCGCAACATGCTCAGCACGATTTCTGAATTCTTCGTATCCAGGTTGCCCGTCGGCTCATCGGCCAGCACAATCGCGGGACGATTGATCAGCGCCCGCGCCAGCGCTACTCTCTGTTGCTCTCCGCCCGACAGCTCTGACGGACGGTGACCGAGACGCTTGTTGACTCCGAGCAGTTCGACAATCTTGTTGAAGTAAGCGGGATCGCGGTCACCATTCTTCCCAGCGATGTCAATCGCGACCTCGATATTCGATCGCGCGTCGAGTGTCGGCAGCAAATTGAATTTTTGGAACACGAAACCAATTTTTGATTTGCGCATTCGGGTGCGCGCCGAGTCGGAGAGTTTTGTGAAATTGACTCCGTCAATAATCACGTTGCCGGAATCAGCCCGCGCCAGCCCGCCCAAAACATAAAACAGGGTTGACTTGCCGCTGCCGGAGGGGCCGACGATGCTCACGAACTCCCCTCGGGGAACGGCCAACGAAATCCCACGCAGGGCCGGCACTTCAATCTTGCCGATGTGGTACGTCTTGTGCAGATCAACTGCTTCAATGATCGGAGTCATTCAAAGCATTGATCTTACAACAAGATGTGTTCTCAATAGCTTTCGCCAAGGTCGAGCAAAAATGCGTCACGGACCACACGGATGTGCCCAGATCGAAAGAGAAAACTTCCAATTTGAGCAGGCCGCGGATCCGTGGCGGATTTCTGAGGAGGCTCAGGCAGACGCTACCCGGTGCGCCGGAGGCGCTTGGGCGTGCACGCCGTGCACTCGAGGATGCGCGCGTTTTGGGCCGCGTTTGCGGACCAGCAGCAGCCGTATGCGCTCCAGCAGTTCGGCGGGTGCATACATTCCCTTGGCCAGGAAAACGTCCGCGCCGCTGTCGCGCTCGTAAACTTTTACTTTGCCCGACAAGAGAATCGCCGGGGTTTCAGGGGAGAGATCTTTGACGCTTTCGATCAACTTCGAGCCGTCGATGCCGGGCATGATCAAGTCCGTGAGCACCAGATCAACTCCACCCTGCGCGAACCGTTGCAGGGCCTGCTGCGCGTCGGAATACGCCAGCACGCGGTAACCGCGTGTTTCCAGCATGACTTTTCGAATGGAGAGGGACTGCTCATTATCGTCAACACAGAGGATTGTACGTTTTGGTTTCATCGGCCTTCCAAATACGCGTGAAAACTGCCGCGCGAAAAATTTTAAGAATTTGTTGGTTGAAGATTTTCGACTAGAGCGGAATGAATCCTATCGCCAGGCGCGGTGCGTGTAAAGTAACGTGAACGCCAATGCGAAATTTCCAGCTTGAAAGAAGACCTCGCATGTGCGCGGCTGGATTTTCTGCGGGATTCCTGACCTGTGAATTCAAAAGGAAAGTTCTCCGCGTAAAACTTCAACAACATTTCCACCGACCCGTACATTAACCACTCTGCCATTGCCGCGCGAGGCACGGACAAAAATCTTGCTCGGGCGCTTCATTTCCACTCCTTGTTCGATCAGCACCCGCTCGTCCGGCTTCGCAATGCCGTGCTGCACCATCCATGCTGCGGCGCAACCCGAAGCCGACCCAGTCGCCGGGTCTTCGCCGTTGTAAAACAGCATGCGAGCGTGCAAACGCGCCGCTGGATCGACGGTTTCGCGAGTCACGCAAAAGAAGAATTTCCCGCCGGAGGCGCTGAGATACTCGGATGCGCGCCCCTGATTGATTTGCAGCCTGCGAATCTGTTCCAGCCCGCGCAACGGGAGAATGGTGAAAGGAACTCCGGTCGAAACTGTCTGGACGGGAGAGTCCGGATCAATATCGCCTTCCGGAATTCCGGTGACTTCGGCGATCTTCTCTACTTCGTGAATTTGGCCGAAGACCGGATCAGCCTGTGTCATTTCTCCAAATGTCGGCTGCCCGGAAGTGTCTTCAAATCGCACCGGAACGGTGCCAACATTCAGTTCCAGTCTGATCTCCCGCGCCCCGCCGTTTCCGCGCAAGGCAAACGCCGTGCCCAGCGTGGGGTGCCCGGCGAATGGCAATTCTTCCTGAACCGTAAAAATGCGCACCCGAACGCCGCGTTCTTTTTCGGCAGCTTCGTCGCGCGGCAGAATGTAAGTCGTCTCTGAGAGATTCATCTCCTTCGCGATGGCTTGCATCTCGTCATCGTTCAGACCACGCCCATCCGGAAAAACCGCCAACGGATTGCCCTCGAGAGCGCGCGAGGTGAAGACGTCGAATTGAGTGAAGGGAAGATGTCGAAGAGAGCTCATACCCATTGGAGTGACCATCTGCTCTGCTTGCCGCAAAATTTTCACGCAACCAATCACATCGACCAACCACTCCAGCCAACTGCGCGTTTGACCGTGAGTTTCACGCTGCGTATGCTATTGGCATGCGAATCCACCAGGTGCCGCTCTGTATCTGTTGTTGTACGCGGCCGCCGGGGTGCGTTTAGCGCAGCAAGCTTCTCGAACCCACCGGCGCAACCGAGTGGGTTTTTGTTTTGTCCTGAACTCATCCGAACTCGCCGGCGCAATATTGCGGACCGGATTTCAGCACGATTTCTGATTAGGAGGAAAAATGAGCACCGCAACTTTAGATCCAGCCACATCCAGCATCCCTCGAATTAATGACACTGCCCCCGACTTCACCGCCGATACAACGCAGGGGACAATCCGCTTCCACGATTGGATTGGCGACGGCTGGGCTGTTCTGTTCTCGCACCCCAAAGATTTCACGCCAGTGTGCACAACCGAGCTTGGCTCGATGGCCAAGCTGCAACCGGACTTCGCCAAGCGCAATACCAAGATCCTTGCGGTCAGCGTTGATCCGGTCAGCGATCACGTGAAGTGGCAAGCCGATATCGAGGAGACCCAAGGCGCGAAGGTGAACTATCCAATGATTGGCGATCCACAGCTGAAGATCGCCAAGCTTTATGGAATGCTGCCCGCCTCTGCCGGCGACAGCTCGCAAGGCCGCACGCCGAATGACAACGCCACGGTGCGCACCGTGTTCGTAATCGGCCCGGATAAGAAGATCAAGATGCAGCTCAGTTATCCGATGAGCACTGGCCGCAACTTTGACGAAATCCTGCGGGTCATCGATTCGCTGCAACTTACTGCCAAGCATCAGGTCGCCACGCCTGCCAATTGGAAGCAGGGTGATGACGTCATCATCAGTGGCGCCGTTTCGAACGAGCAGGCTCAACAGAAGTATCCGGGTGGCTGGAAATCACCGAAGCCTTATATGCGCATCGTCCGGCAACCGAAGTGAACGGGCGCTGGTCGTAGCAAAAGAAATGGGAAGGTCCGCACCATGGACGTGCGCAAAGACCTTCCCGTTATTTTTTTCGACCAACTCTTTCAGTTCAATTCACCACGATGCCGCTGATCTTGGGTTGGTCCTTGGCACCTACCGTGAACTGCACAACGATCTGCCCCGCCGAATTGGCTGTTGCCTGGAACTGCTCGGCAATTGCTTTGTTCTTCGATCCAGTGGTGGCGACGATATCGAAATTCGTCAACACCTGTGAGCCGTTGATCAGAACGTTGAATTGCCGTTGTCCTGGCTGGCTCCAATAGATCTCATTGAAGTACAGCGTGACGGTATGAGTGCTTCCGGGCGTGAAGCCGCCGATCGTGTAGGTGCTTGCCGCCCAGCGCTCGCTCTGGAAAACGGCCTGCGGTGGAACCGGAGCGGATATGAGCGAAGTATCGACGGACGCAAAGCTGCTCGCCTGGTTCCCTCCGGAATAATCCGTGTCAGCGATGAAATTTCCGACGTCACCACCACCCGCGTCGATATACACCGGGCCGCTAGTCGGTTCGTTATCGGTGGTTTGACTGACCATCACGCCACTGATCAGCGGTTGAGCAGTGCCGCGAGGAGTCAATTGGACCGCGATATTCCCGTATTGATCGGCATTAGCTTTAAAGTTTCCTTCGACCGCTTTGTTCTTGCTTCCCGCGGCGGCAAAAATATCAAAGCGGTTCAGGACCGTCTTGCCATTGATGGTTACATTGAAGAGCCGTTCTCCAGGTCCATTGAGCTGAGTTTCAGCGAAGTGCAGTTGCACGTTATACGGCGCATAAGGAACTAGGCCCGTAGCTGTGTACGTCGATTCGCCCTCTCGCGCGGTTTGATAAACAGCCTGCGGAGGCACTGGCGCCGCAATGAGCGACGTGTCTATCGCGGCAGCGGTTGAAACTGGTTTAGCGCCGCCAGCAAAATTCGTATCTGCAAAAAAACTACCTGCGGAACTTCCGCCTGCATTGATCGCCACCGACCCCGAAACCGGCGTGTTCGGTGCACGATAGACCCGAACATAATCCACTGTCAGGACGGATGGATTGGGGGTCGAAGGGTCCGTGTATCCGGGAAAATACCCGCCCATTGCCAGGTTCATGATGATGAAAAACGGATGATTGAAGACCCAGTCGCCGGGTATGTCAGTGGTGTTCTGAATGGTGAAGTAAGGCTTGCTCGGATCATCGCGATAAAACTGGGCCTGGTTTGGAGACCACGTGACGCCGTAAGTATGGAAGTCGCTTATGGTGCCGCCGTTAGGAAACACATACGCTGATCCAACTCCGTATCCTCCAGAGAACGGCCCATGAATGGTGGACGAAGTTTTCGATGCGCCGAACTGCGGCACCGATTCCATGATGTCCATTTCGCCGCAGAGAGGCCAGCCGGCAGTATTGATGTTCGACCCCAGGACCCAGAATGCCGGCCAGACGCCGGCTCCCATGGGCAGCTTCATGCGGGCTTCAATTCGCCCGTACTGCAGGTTCTCAACCCCTTCGGTCTTCATACGCGCTGAAGTCCAAGTGCTACCGTTATAGTTGGCCGATACAACCAGATTGCCATTGCCATCGAGCGCGGCATTCGGTGTCGCACTATTGCAAGGATACGAATTCGATCCGGCGGCGCAATAATATTCTTCCTCGTTGTTGCCCCATCCCCAGCCACCCACGTCGTAGGTCCACTTGCTGCCATCGGGCAGAGAGCCCGCAGCTCCGTTGAATTCGTCCGACCACACCAATTGCCAGTTGCTGTTGTTTTGGGTTGTCTGGGCGCCGCTCAGGGTCGCAAGCAGAGAGAACAAAATTACAGATGCGACGATGGTGACGCGGCGAATTTTTGCGATTTCACATGGCATAGCCAGCTCCATTCCTGCTGAATTTCACGGAGAATAACGTTTTGGTGGAGCTGGTGGAAATACAGGGAATACTGTATTTGGCATCAGACGAGGGTTCGCGCTTCCCGTCGTCACGGGTTGCGCGAGCCATGCAAGAACAGGAGAGCTTGGCGAAACTTGTTATTTACGAGGTTGCTATTGCCTTCGTATCAGGCCTGTCTTATCAGCCCTTGGGAGTGGTGGCCTCAGCATCGGCCTCGACCGTTACTTGCACTTCAGCCCCTGGCTTCAGGCCGACCTTGTGACCATCCTCGTCAGTTAAAGTGTTCTCAATGCGAATCTCTCGGTATAGATGGTCTGCGCCTTCAACCGAAATTTGCGCCTTTTCAGGCGCGCCAGGATATGGCGGCTTAATGATTTTCTCAACGATGGCGGGTAGGGTCGCGCTGGGATTCTCAGCCATACTTCTCCTTATTTCAGGGGTGGGTGAACTGCTGAGTTCAATCTAGCAGGAAGGCCGCTTGTTTTCCAAGCCCTGCGTGCGGCGGGAATCAACTCGTGCTGCTGTTATTTGTGTTCTTAGTTCTTTGCGTTCTCTGCGTAAGCTCTGCGATCTCTGCGGTTAAAGGCTCTAAGACGTATCTTCAAGCCGGTGACTAATCTCCGGAACACGCCGCTGAGATTGCTTCGCATTGCTAATTACTTGACTGGGTCTGCCGTTCCATCCGACCATCTGCCCGCGGGAATCATGAAGACGTCGATCGGTTCCGGATGGCCATCGAACTGCGGATTCAGCATGACGGGAGAGTTGGGCAGATCTGCACCCCAAACGGCACCGTCCATGAGCGGAGTGTAAAACATGAGGTGAGCAATCCAGTGGTGGTCGCCAGCGTCGGTGAGGTACTGTTCTTTCGACATCATGTAGCTCATGGCTCCAGGCTCCAGAGGCGGCAGCTTTTGCTTTATGAAGGTCTTGATGCCCTCGATGATCTGAGCTTTGGATTGACCGGCCAATACCATCTCCGTTCTTTTATACGTCATCGGCAGAATGGAGCGGGCAGCCGGCGGATTGAAGCAGAGCGGGCCTCGAAGTTTAGGGTTCCAAAAATTAACGGCAAGTTCGCCATCGAATGGGCCCATCCACCCTCGCTCCACGGCGCACACGAAACCGTTTTTACCTTTGACTGCGGTTTCGTAGCCATGCCTTCCCAGGACTAGGACATCGGCATCGCGCGAGATGGCCTCCGGGGCCGCGCTCCTCGCCATGGCAATCTCGGCGTCGCGATCCATTAAGTATTGATCAAGCGGAGCCATGCTTGGATAGGGTTCTTTGGCCTCCTGCGCTTGCGCTTGCCGCAACTCGCCGAGCCCGATAACCAGCGCAAAAGTTCCCAATACGATCATGGCGACTATTTTTTGGCCCATTTGGTTCATTGAGTTCCTCCTGGGGAAGTAAAAGACCAATACATTTTAGACTTTCCGCTCTTGACGACTATCAGTGGACCGGCTTGAGGAGCAGCTTCTGCACTCGCCAGTTCAGCAATTCGGCGACGTAGAGTTCGTTTTCCGACGGGCACGCGATTTCATGGATCCAGCCAAATTGTTTGAGCTGTTTGCCTGACTCGCCTAGCACGCCCAGAATTTTCCCCTCAAGCGTCATCTTGTAAATTCTGCCGGGATACGCGTCGGAGCTGTACAGCACCTGGTTTGGTCCGGGAGTAATGCAGATTGCCCACGGTGATCCCGGCGCAATCGTCTGATTGCCGGTTATCGGCAGCTTGGGTTTGTTTCCAATCGGCGGCAACGCATTGGGATCGAACGGAACATCAATCGTAATTTGCCGGATAAATTTTCCGTCAACGTCAAACACTTGTATGCGCCGGTTGCCGCGGTCCGCGACATACACGTGGTCCGCCGCATCGACAGCGATGCTGTGAGGCTGAAGGAATTGCCCGGGCTGGTCGCCAGGCTCGCCCCACGACTTGACCCACTTGCCGTCTTTGTCGAATTTCGCGACGCGAGCGTTGATATAGCCGTCGCTGATATAGCTGTTGCCTGCAGAGTCCCACGCGATGTCGGTGACCTGGCGAAACATCCCGTCAATCGCGGGCAAGGGAGGATGCGGATGTTTGAGCGGCCCCGTCTCCTCGTCGGAGGCCTCCTGCTTGCGGCCGAACACCATCGCGACCCGGCCCGCCGGGGTGAACTTCACGACCACGTCGGAACCCTTGTCGGCGACCCAGATGTTGTCTTCGTTGTCGATTTTGACCGCGTGCGCGTAAGACCAGCCATAGAGGTTGTGGCCGATTTCGTGCACAAAATTTCCCTGTGCATCGAACTCCAGCAACTGCGCCGCCGCCGCGCCATAAGCCGGTCCGGTGGTATTTCCGCGTGAGAAGACAAAGATGTGCTTGTGGGAATTGACCGCCACGCCCGCGACCTCGCCGAAACTTACATCCGCTGGCAATTTAAGAAAATCAGGGACCGAGCGGTATTCAATCTTCGGGACAGACGCTTCTTGCGCGAAGGCGCAACCTGCCAAAAGCACAAGGAATGCGGCGCAACGTTTCATGGATTCTCCCTGGAGCATGGAATTTTGCGAATGCCGAATGCCGCAAAGTTGAGCTTGAAGTCCAAACGCCCTATACGGTAAGCAATAATACCCGACGTGGAATTGCATGGTCTGAACGCATAGAATGGCGCGGAACGAGAAGGACTATGAATCCTGGAGATCTCCGAACGTTCAAAAAGGGTAATGGCACCGCCGCCGTCTTAGCTGTCGGAGTGTGGGCGCGGCGGACCAGGGAGAACGGGATGATACACATTCATATGACGGGCACACGAAGCAGTGCTGCACAACGGCAACACGCCGCTCCTTCATGGCGCCCCTGCTTTTTTTCGGGTAACTAACTTTTCCGCCAGCATTGCGACGATTGCGTCCGCGCTGGTGGGTTTGGCGATGTAATCATCTATCCCCAACTGAATGGCTTCCTCTGCGCTCTTCTCATCTGGATATCCGGTAAGCACAATGCTGATGCACTTAGGATTGGTTTCGCGCATAGCACGAATCACCGTGTACCCATCGCGTTCCCCTTCGATATTCAAATCGCAAAGCAGCAAGTCAAATTCCTGAGTTCGTATCTGCTCGAGGGCTTCGCCGACGGTCGCCGCAAGGGCCACGGTGAAGCCGTATCGCAACAGGATAATTGACAGCGTTTCGCGGATGCCGCGTTCATCATCGACGAACAAAAGGCGTTTTCCAGTGAGTTTCAAATGTGTTTTCCTGTGGGGTTATGAGCGGTAGCGCTGCACGACTGCTCGGACGATGCCAAGGAACTTGGCTGTAGGTTCGCCTTTGTTAACATAAACATCCACACTGTTCAGATTTTGCGGGACCGTTCCGGAAAACAAAATGATGGGAACGCTGGGCTTGATCTTCTTCATTTCTCTTGCCAGCTCCGCTCCCGTCGCTCCTTGAAGCATGTGGTCCGCGATTACGGCGCAGACAGCGGATTCGCGCAGAGCTTTCAGGGCTTCGTCTGTCCTGGTTACGCCGATAACCTCATAGCCCTCCCGCTCCAGTACCTTTTTTCGAAGCGTAAGGTACAGAGGGCTGTCCTCAATACAAAGGATGAGGGGCTTCGCAACCGCGGCGGTCCGAATTGTTGGAGAATTCTGCAAGAGCTGGCGGGCGCACGCCCATTTCCATCATCTCTCAGGATTGTTGCTGGAGTACATACAGGAAAGACTGTATTGCGTCGAACCGAAAGTGCATGGCTGTGTGGAAATAGAGACCGTTTACAAGAGCCCCTGCCCACAGGGCCGCGACCCTAACTATCCCGCAGGGTGGACCTCGGGATTGTGGTCCGTACTAGGCCGCAGACGATCTTGTCGCGTGGGATGGGACAGGCAATTGCTTCGGAGGCGAAGTCACGGAAAGAGAAAAATCAATGATGTACTTGACCGTGTTTGCGCAAAACAGGCAGGGAGTCTCAAGCACCTCCGGGTTTTCCTCCTTTGTTACATTCAGCGGGAAAGACCGCAGGCACTCCGTACAGGTAATCACGATGTAAGGCACTCCATTTGAGTCTTTGCCGTTCCGGGGAATCCAAACCGGGGCAGACTCGTCCTGATGCGCTATTGCCTGTGCGGCGGAAGTTTCGATAAGGGCAGCGACACTGGTCAGGAGCGTTCGCGGATCATCTTCTCCCTTGGCGTAAAAGGCGTCGGCAAGAACGCCGGTCGGCACAAGTCTGCTCCCATAGGCTCCGCTACTGGCAATGACAGAGATTTTGGGGAAGCGACGGCGAATTACTGAGAGAAATTCAAATCCCGACATCTTTGGCATATTCAGGTCGGAAACGATCACGTCGGGCCTTAACTGTTTGAGCTTCAAAAGGGCGTCAAAACCGTTTTCCGCGGTTGTGACCTCATATCCTTCTTCTTGCAGCATCAGTGCGAACACGTCACGGACAGCCTCTTCGTCATCCACTACCAGAATGCGATGTGGTACGGGGGATATAGACATACTTCCAGCCTCTTTTCCACCTACACTCTTTCCCGGATAAGGAATTGTCCCATTAGGGAACCTGCAAGTCTGAGCACAATTGAACAGGTGCCAGAATGACAAGGGCGGGTAGGTGTGGGCCGGGGCAGGTAAACGTCGGAAGACCGCCGGTAAGGCTGGTACGAAATCGGAACAATCCGGACGAAGTGCGCAGTAAATCGTTGGGCACAATTTTGTAAGATATTCTAACTAAAGGATGGAAGCGCAAGGGGTCCGGTGACTCTCGCGGTCTTCAAAACCGTAGATCGTTATCTCTGATGGCGATGGTGGGTTCGACTCCCACTCGCTTCCGCCAAAACCAGTCCCGGCAAGCGATTGGCCAGGCAGCCCAGATGCTCGCTCAACGCGCTTCTGATTTGCGCCAGGAACGGAGATTTACAGCGTAGAGAGCAATGCAAAACACGTTTGCAGGAATGAAGCCGAATTGTGCAGTCCGAAAGCCGATAATACAAACCACCGCACTGTTGATTGCCGCCAAAATCCATCCCTTCCAGCAGCGCCTGCCCACCAGAATAGTCGAACAGATCGTAAGCACACAGGATAGATAGTCAAGCCTGAACAAGGACCGAAAGCCCTCCCGAGAAAATTCTCGTATACAGCAAGAGTAGCGATATTTTGGGGGATTCTCTAGATATCGGACGTAACGAAAGTATGCGTCCCGAAGTTAGGCCGAACTTTTAGGGAATGGTTCTAATCGGGACCAGCCGATGCAACATTAGCTGGTGAGCGGCCAATAGATGCTCCAGGCTTTCTCCCTGGCCAACTTTTCGAGGTCGGGATTGGGATTTACCGCGACCGGATATCTGGCGAGGGTGAGCATGTCGGCGTCCCAGCGCGAGTTGCCGAATGCGGCGTCCGGCACCTCCCCAATTACTTCCAGGATGGCTTTAGGTTTTCCAGGCCCCGAAGGCATGCGCGTGAGATTGCCGGTGATTATGCCGTCTCTGACCTCAGCGGAAGCCGCGAGAATTTTTTCCGGCCCGATTCCCACGTAAGGCATGGCTTCGCGAATTACCCACTGATTTGTTGAGGAGACTGCCCAGACATCACATCCGGTGGCGTGCAGGCGCGCGATCAGCTCACGCATCTCGGTGAAGATGCGGCTGACAAAATTCTCCTCGAAAAACTGCCGGCCCAGCGCGAGCACGTCAGCCTCTTTCAATCCCTGATGTAGAGTCACCATCTCTCCGCACATCTGGTCTTCGCTGACTTTGCCTTCTTTGTAATCGGCGTATCGGGCCCGTGCCCAGCGGACGATTTCGTCAGACACCACTCCGCGCTTGAGTTCCCAGTCAAAAAAGCCTTCGCCGGCATCTCCCGACCATAGGGTGCCGTCACAGTCAAAAACTGCTAGCTGCGGATTCAAGCTAAGGACCGATTCAATAAGCGAAGAAGCTTGCGCCTTAGCCTGTTTCATTGTGATCTTGTGCAGCCTTTTCTCCTGGTGAAAGTAAGGGCAACAAATGCAGTTCCTTCGTGTCCTTTGTGGTTATTGTATTTTGATTTTCAGGGTCACGGTCGAGGAGTACGAAAGAGCCCTAACTGCGAAGGACACAGATGTACGCGAAGGATATCTATCAGCGAGTCATATATGGAAGGAAGACGCCAGCTTCGCGTAGTCCTCGGGAGTATTGATGTTCACTGTCACGCGCGAATCGTCTACCGGAACATACGCAATTCTCTGCTGGTTCGCGTGCTCAATTTCACGCGCATTCGCTGTCGCCGAAGACCTGAGAAAAATTTCAATCATCTCTCGCCCAATCAAAATAGGGTGCCCGTGCTTGCCTTGAAATTCCGGGACCACCGCCCACGTGTTTCGGTCGCGCTTCTCAAAGCTATCGAGCAGGGTTTGAAGGGTCGCAGCTTTCGGAGGGGGTCGGTCAACCAGAGTAATCATGGCCGCGTCCCGCCCGCGGTTCATGACCTCGTGCAGCCCGGTTTGAAGCGAGCTGAACTGCCCTCGTTCCGGCCCCGGGTTGCGGACAAAAAATGCCCCACATGCGTATGCGACCGGGCGCACGGCGTCTTCATTATTTCCGGCGACCACAATTACCATGTCGCAATAGCGGCCCAGCGATTCAATCGCGGCTGAAAGCAATGTTCCGGATGAGCCCGCCACACTCTCCAGGGTCCCTGATGGGGTGGGCGGCCAGGGCAGCAGAGCCTTGTCCCGGCCCATGCGCGAGGATTCCCCCGCCGCGAGAATGACTCCCCCGAGGCCCATTTGTTACTCCGGCACGTCGCCGTCTAACAACTTGCCCAGCTGATCCGCAAGGCAGCGCACGCCGATATAGAAGTGGCCGAACTGCGCGTAGACGGCGCTCACTTCGTCGAAACGCATTTCGTAAATAAGTTTCTTGAAGACCAGCGGATCGTCGGCAAACAAATCGACGCCCCATTCCCAGTCGTCGAACCCGATCGAACCGGTGATGATCTGCTTTACCTCGCCCGCATAGCGCCGTCCCACCAACCCGTGTTCGTTCATCTGGCGGGCACGTTCTTCCATGGGCAAGGTGTACCAGTTCTTGGCCTCGCCACGCCGCCGGTCCATGGGATAAAAACTGACATAACGCGCCTTCGGAATTTCCGGAAACAGACGAGGCCGCATGGCTTCGCGCTGCCGGTCCAAGGTATCGTTGACCGCACGCTTCCATTCTTCCGAATGCGGCTCGATGCCTTGTTCAACCAGATCGCGATATGTTTTCAAGCTGGATTCGTATAACCCGAGCTCGATCACAGACAAATAGGATGTGGTTGGCTCGAGGTAATCGCTCAACCCCAGCTGCGTCAGTTGCATTTCTGCCCGGTTCAGATCGTCGAACGAGTTGCGGAAGTGCACCAGCATCAAATCGCCCTTGTGCCCGATCAGCGAGTAGAGTGCGGATTGTCCAGATTGTCCTTGTTCCCACTGGCCGAGAACACGGCTTGCTTCCTGCGCGATCTCGTTTTTTTGCGCGGAACTAAGCTGCCGCCACGCAGACCAGCGAAATCGCATCATCTGATGCAGCACGCTATAGCCTTCAATCGTCAGCGGCACCGCGGGAATCTCAGCGGAGCTGGTTTCTGGCCGGGCTGTACGGCTAGCAGTCATGTAAGTTCGGATCAAGTGAAAACATATCACGTTGCAGCGACGCTTGCGCAAAACTGGGAAGGTCCGATGGAATACACCAGTTCGGAAAGGAAGGCCGCCCTTAAAAGTCTTCGTGGGTACCTTCAAGGCGGCTCGTCGGGGGCTTGCTTGATTCGGATTCTAGATCGCGAGAATTTCCAGTGCCGCTAAGAATTGTGAAGAATTGTTAACCTTTGTATCAAAGCCAGCGGTACGACGGTGGTCCACTGGGCGAGCGGTACGACGGTGATCCACTGGCCCTCACTAATGTCGCGAAGGTCGTCCTGGGTCGTGTTGGCCGGAGCAACAAACATAAAGTTTTCTGCGGGAAATGATTGACAACATTTCCACTCTCGGCCCATGCTCAGAATATGAGCACAATCGCGCTTACGGAACTGCTCGGCGCTCCGGTGATGGACTCATCGGGGACACAGAGCGGTCGTGTGTGCGAGGTGGCTCTTACTCCTGCCGAAGATCTGTCCCTGGTTTCCACCCTGATCGTCCACACCAAGCAAGGTGACCGCTTGCTGCCATTCTCATCGATATCGTCGATCAACGGCGGTATCCGCACCGCATCTGCGGCGTCCAAGTGGGGGCCAGTTGAGGGTGAAGGGCTATTCCTGCTTGAACGCGACCTTCTGGATCAACAGATCATCGATGTGCATGGCCGCAAAGTGGTGCGCGTAAATGACGTGGACCTGCACAGCGAGACCACCGACGGGCTCGTGATCCTGAAAGTTGCGTCAGTGGACGTGGGGATGCGTGGCGCGGTCCGGCGCCTGCTTAAGGGGATCGTTCCCATGGCCGCGTTGAAGCCGGTCTTGCAGAGACTTCCGCCGCGATTCATTCCCTGGGAGTTCGTTGATCTGATTGAGACCGATCCGGCCCGCCGGGTGAAGCTGAAAATTTCTCACGAGCGTCTGGCCAAGCTCCATCCCGCCGACATTGCAGACATTATCGAAGAACTCACACCCAGCGAGCGGCAAGCGGTGTTTCAGTCTCTGGACGAGGAAGTCGCTGCCGGCGCGCTCGAGGAAGTTCGCCCGAAGGTTCAAAAATCCATTGTCGAGTCGCTCGATTCCGAACGCGCCGCTGACATCGTTGAGGAGATGAATCCCGATGCGGCTGCCGATCTCCTGGCGGATTTGCCAGAGGAGCATACCTCGCAAATCTTGCAGGAAATGGAGCCTAAAGAACGGGACGAAATGGCCGAGCTGCTGGAATTTCGTGAAAACACCGCTGCCGGCCGGATGAACACGGAATATTTAGCCTTGGATTCTAAAGCCAAGGTTAACGACGCGATTGAGACCCTACGCAATTTCGAGGGTGGCGTCGAAACCGTGCACACTATCTATCTGGTGGATGACCAGGGAAAGTTGGTGGGTGCCGTGCCACTTGCCAGACTGGTGCTCGCCAAACCCGACGACAAACTGTTGTCGCTCGTCGTGGAGCCACTCATTTCCGTCCACGCGGGCGCACGGGAGAAGGAAGTGACAGAACTGTTCGACAAGTACAACCTCGTAATTCTTCCTGTTTTGGATGACAAAGGCGTGCTCACCGGCGTAATCACCTCCGACGACGTCATCAGTTTGTTGCGCGCGAAGCTATAGGCTGCTGAGCCTCCCCTATCCTGGTTCCATGTTTCCGCAAAAATAATTTGTTGGAAGCAGTTTTGGCCTGTTCAAATTCGCGCATCTCCGTTTATCCTGATTTCGCGTTGAGATCATTGTTTATGTCTGCGCAGAGTACAAAGGCAATTCCAGGAAAGCTGGAAGACTTGGAGCCTGACCCCGGTTCCAGATCGTACGGGTCGCGAAATGAATCAGATAGTCTCGACGAAACCAATCTCGCGAGCTCCGCGCACAAAAAAACGCCGGCGCCTGCCTCTGCGCTCCATGCAGTTTCGCCTGCTGGCGTTTCTCGCCATCTTCGGTCCGGGATTCATCACCGCCAACGTTGATAACGATCCCGGCGGAATTCTCACTTATTCCCAGGCTGGCGCAAAGTTCGGCTACGCGCTGCTTTGGACACTGATCCCTACCACCATCGCGCTGATAATCGTTCAGGAAATGGCTGCGCGTATGGGGGCTGTGACCGGCAAAGGCCTGTCAGACCTCATCCGCGAAGAATTCGGCTTCCGGGTGACGTTTTTTACCATGCTGATCTTAGGGTTGGCAGATTTCGGCAACATCATGGCCGAGTTTGCTGGAGTCGCCTCTGGAATGGGGCTATTTGGGGTCAGCAAGTACATCGCCGTCCCGTTTGCCGCGGGATTGGTGTGGTTCATGGTGGTGCGAAATTCATATAAGCCGGTGGAAAAAATTCTCATAATTTTCTCCATGCTCTATTTTTCGTACGTGCTTTCGGCGTTGCTTGCGCATCCTGATTGGAAGGCCGCCATTCACAATACGATCGTCCCCACCGTGAGCAAGAGCTCTGAGTATCTGGTCATGGTTATTGGGCTGATCGGGACCACTATTACGCCGTGGATGCAGTTTTACCTGCAGGCCTCGATTGTAGAAAAGGGAATCGGAAAGAAACAATATTCGCTCAGCCGATGGGACGTAATCCTCGGCTGCATCATCACCGACGTTATTGCATTTTTCATCGTGCTGGCTTGTGCGGCCACGTTATATCCGGCGGGAATTCATAACATCACCGACGCGGCGGAGGCTGCGGAAGCCTTGAAGCCTTTGGCCGGCCAATGGGCGTCCCTTCTGTTCGCGATCGGCTTGGTTAACGCTTCGCTGCTTTCGGCCGCAATTCTGCCTCTTGCGACCGCCTACAACATTTGTGAGGGACTGGGATTCGAATCTGGCATAAACAAGAAATTCTCCGAAGCTCCAGCCTTTTATTGGCTTTACACATTGTTGATCGCGTTCGGGGCCGGCGTAGTGCTGCTGCCGGGAATTCCGCTGCTGAAAGTCCTTCTTTATTCCCAGGTTGTGAATGGAATCCTGCTCCCATTCCTGTTGATCTTCATGCTTATCCTGGTAAACAAAAAAGAGTTGATGGGAGAGTATAAGAACTCGAGATTCGTCAACCTGATGGCATGGTCCACCAGTGCCATTCTCATAGTTCTATCGCTGGCCTGGTTCTGGACCACGGTGACTGGTCAATGATTTTGGACGCCAAACCCTCCAAGATCAAAATGCCATCAGCACCACGCCCGCGGCCACAAACAGCGCGGCAGCCCAGCGGCGCCGGTCGACGTGCTCATGAAGAAATATTTTCGCCGCGAATGCATTGGCAACGAAGGTAAGCGAAGCGGCTGCCGGCCCAATCAGACTCACATCATTCCACGAGAGCCCAAATAGCAGGCTGTAGAAGGAAATGGCCATGCACGCCACTCCTATCAAGAAATAACCGTTTCGCATGACCAGCGACACGACGAACGTTAATCCGCGTCTTCTCCGCAGCTGACCAAGATCGCCAATCTGCTTCATTGCTCGCGAAAGCAGCACATCTCCAGCGCTTGAAGAAAGCACGATCGCCAGGATCGCTAACCAGCCATTCAGGTTGCTGATTGCGTGCCTGATCACGGATGCTCCGCGGCCACGCTGCCATCATTTGAGAGGTGCTGGGGTGGCCGGCCCGTTAGTTCAGGCCCGCTGGTCACAAAACCGACTCCGCCCGACACCAGAGCAATTCCCAGCCAGCGCATCAGGCTAATCTGTTCGTGCAGTGCGAATCGCGCAATCAGGGCCAGCAGCACATATCCCAGGGAACTGGCCGGGAGCACGTAAGTTAAGTCCGCCCAGGAAAGAGCGGTCATGTAGGCAGCGAAAAACCCGAGCAGAAGAATAATCCCAAGTCCGACCCAAGGATTCGCAATGGCGAGCAGAAGGTCAGGAATGTTCCGCAGAGAAATATTTCCCACCTGCTTCATGCCATACGAGAGCAGGGAATCGCCGACCGGCGCGAAAATGCTCACCCCGGCGAGGACCAGATACTTGCGGAAATTCACGGGTCTTCAGACCTGAACAGTTTCCGGCGGTGGAGGAGCGGCCGCCTGCGGCTTCCCATTGGCAGCGTCCCTGGCGTGGTCCTTCACAAGTTTGTTCCGCATCGACCGCACCTTGAGGAACGTCTTGGCTTCCTTATACAGGCGCTTGCGATCTCCGGAATTGAAAGCAGCCTTCCGCAAGATTCGGAAAACAGCCTTCGGACGGAAATAATATTCGTCGTAGAAGCGATGGACTGAATGCAGAATTTCGTCCGCCGGTAGTCCGGGATATTCGATATGAGCCAACTGGTGTCCGCCTGCATCCACCATGCTGCCTTTCACCATGAAATTATTCTTCACAGCGAAGTCGAACAGTTCAGTTCCGGGATAAGCGTGAGCGACCGACACCTGAATAGTCTCGACGTCTAACTCTTTCGCAAACGCGATCGTGTTCTGGATGGTTTCGCGAGTCTCTCCCGGCAGCCCAAGAATGAAATCGCCGTGGATCACCAGTCCGAGCTTGTGAGCATCTTTCGTGAACTGGCGGGCTCGTTCGAGGGTTGCGCCTTTCTTTATGTTCTTTAGGATCTGCGCATCCCCAGACTCGTAGCCCACAATCATCAACCGGCAGCCCGCTTCGCGCATTGCTTTCAGCGTTTCGTAATCCGTGGTCACTCGCGAAGTGCAGGACCAGGTTAGCTTCAGCGGCTTGAGCTTCTCGCACAACTCAACCGTGCGCGCTTTTTGAATATTGAAAGTATCGTCGTCGAAGAAGAATTCCCGAACGTATGGCCAGTATTCCTTTGCTTTCGCCATCTCTCGCGCCACGTCATCGGTCGAGCGCTTCCGCCAGGCATGCCCGCTGGTCGTCTGCGGCCACAAGCAGAAAGTGCACTGCGCCGGACATCCCCGAGTGGTGTAAAGCGACACATACGGGTGGAGAAGAAATGGCACGTTATAACGGCGAACGTCCAGGTCGCGATGATAAATATCGGTCACGTGAGGAAGGGAATCGAGATCCTGAAGCTGCGGCCGGTCGGCGTTGTGCCCAACTGATCCATTCTTGCGATAAGAGGCGCCAAGAATCTCATCCACCGGCTTACCATCCGCGAATTCCTTGACCGCGTAATCGAATTCCTTGCGTACCACAAAATCAATAGCGCGTCCTTCGCGTAATGATTCCTCCGGCAGCACTGTCACGTGCGGGCCGACAAATGCAATTTTGATTTTGGGGTTCGCCTGTTTAATTCTCTCGGCGAGGCGAATGTCTCCTGGGAAGCCCGGAGTGCTGGTATAGAGCACGAGGAACTCATATTCCTTGGCAATGTTGATGGTTTCATCGGCGGAGACATAATGGGGCGGGGCATCCAGGAGCCGCGCGCCTTCAATCATGCCGGCAGGATAAGCAAGCCATACCGGGTACCAGTAGGACTCGATTTCACGAGTAGCCGGCCAGCGTGAGCCAGCGCCTCCATCAAAATTTTCAAAAGAGGGGGGATTCAAGAACAGTGTTTTTAAGGGCATAGGTATAGTTGTTTATGATAACATTCGCGCCGATTAATCACGGACTTACGTATCCAATAGGTCACCCGTCGGCGGCACCGGAGTGCAGGTTAAGGAATTCCTTCCTTGGATGCTTCCAGCCTAAAGGGCGCCCAGCCCTGGCGCAACCAGTTCGCCCCGAACGGCGTCTGGAAGCACTGAATAGGGCAAAAAGCTTGTCCGCCAGAGCTACCCTACTTACCTTGATCTACCCAGGATTGCAGCTCTCCTGTGGCCCGCAACAAACCTACGCGGGCCCGAACCAACTGAAAGTCGGCATCCTGGAGGGCGTTGTATTTTTCAGATAATTCGGCGCGAGCCTCATCGCCTTCATTTAAGGTGGCCGTTCCAGCTTTTATTTTGATGACCATCGCTTCCAGATTCGACTGCGCGATCTCATACTCCAACTCGGAAACCTGTTGTGCCGCCTGCAACTGCTCGATCGAGCGCCGCAACTTTAGCGTCTGTTGCGACACTTGGTCTTTGGTTGCCTCTACTTCTTTACTTGCACGGACCGCTTCCGCGTCCGCTGCCTGAGCGTGAGCTCGTTGCGAAGGATTGAAGAAAGGGAAGCGAAGCACCACCCCAACCGTCGCATTGTTTCTTTGGAACGCGGTGGGAAAGAACTGTGTCCAGTTGTTGAACTTCGCCAGCACCGCATATTGCGTCGCGAAATCCGCCGTGGGCCACAACGAGCGATGTTCTCCCCGCGCTCGAAAAAGCTGCGCAATGGCATGCTGCTGCGCGAACAAAACTGCCGGATTCGACTCCGAAGCTTTGGACATCTCCTCATTCGGCGCTTGTACTGCAGGGAAAGCGGGCACGGAATCCGGCACCGTCCGCAGCGAATTCACCGGAACCCCCGTGAGCTGCGATAGATTTGTCCGCAGAACATCGATCGCGCCCTCCGCCTGGGTTATGTGTAGATACGCTCGCGCGGTGGTTAGGCGTGCCTCTTTGCCCACCTGCTGGCTATCCACTCCTGCTTGCACGCGTTGGTCTTCAAGCTCCTGCGCCTTGACGGCATTCTCATGCTCCTGCTGTAACTGGCCGATTTCCTGCTCCCATTTCACGAGCTCCACATATGTGACCACGGTGTCCTGAACAATTTGATTGCGGCGGTCTTTATTCGCTTCGCCAATCGCTGCGTACTCGACCCGCGCGGCATGTATGAAATCTCGCAGCGCTGGATTGAAAAGCGCGGATTGTGCGGTGAAGTTTACCAGCGAAGGCGCGGATCCTTCCAGGCTCAAAGGATATCCCCAGGAATCGCCGAGTCCTGAGCCTACGATTAGCTGGGGTAGGTATTGGTCTTTTGCTTCGCGATATGAGGCGAATGCCCGCTGGGAGTCGGCGCTCGCTTCCGCCGCCGCCGGACTATGGGCTAACGCCAGCTGGACGGCACGCTTCAACGACAGCGCTGGTTCCGCGATCACGGAAAATGCGACACCCTCCGCTAGCAGCAGTACTATCAGCGTGTACAAACACACCCGAACCAGACCCAGGGCAGCTCGCATAGCATCCACCTTCGGTGTGAAGTAAAAGTTTGATTTTACTGAGATGTGCCTCTTGAAACAGCTTTAGCAAGATTATTGGCTCACCCGCTGCAGAGCCTGTTGAGCTGGCCGGAATTCTCTTGCCATAGATAAGGCCAATCTGTATTCCGACGCCGCATCCTTTTTGTGCCCAAGTTGCTCATTGGCGTTGCCAAGAAGAAAATGAACTTTAAATGCGGGCGCCTGCTCAACTTTGGCATTTGAAGTCAGATAAGCGCGCAGCAACTGAGTGGCTTCGGGCAGGTTGCGACGGGTATGAATCAGAATTTCGGCCGCATCTACCAACGCGTCTGGCCGATCGAGTGGGGCAGGGCGCACGTGTAGGAGTGCCTCTTCCATGTTATCGAGTTGTTGCCTGTGCTTGTAAAAAAGCCCCAGATTGACCCACGCGCTGGCGCTCCCGTGGCTGGTGGTAATCGCCGCACGATACTCCTGTTCCGCGGCGGGGAAATCTTTGCGCTTCTCTGCAATGCGCGCTTTCACCCAATGAGCGATCGTCGGATCCATGGTGGCCAATGAGCTAGCTTCCGCCTCAGCTTTGGCCCGGCCGCCGCCGACGAGCCCCGGCGCTTCCAGGTAGAACTCAGCCAGATCACTGCGTGCATCTAGATTGGCGGGATTCAGTCGCACTGCGGTTTCAAATTCACTACGCACTCTGCGGGCAAGTCCAGCAGCGGTGACAAAGGCTGATCCGTCTGCCTTCTCGCCGTAAATTCTTCCCAACCACAGATGAAACTGGCTGTTATTGGGAGCCAGAGCAACTGCTTTCTCGCAGTTCGAGATTCCGCGGTCCCATTCTCCGAGGCTGAAATAAGCGCGGCATAGCAGATTGTGCGCCAGGGCATCGTTAGGGGAGGCGCTGATCTGGCCGTACAACCGCGCGATCGCCTCATCGACCCGGCCATTTGCGATCAGGGACGGAGCAGTTTCATCAGCCCCAGCAGTAGCGATTGAGACACTAAAAAAAAACATGACAGCAATTGACAGCAGACAACGCATTTCTATTGCACCACTTTCACTGAGAGATGATCGCGCAAAGGTTTGGAATTGACGGACCCGAGCGCCACCCGGACACCATCGGACAATCCGCTGGTAATTTCGGCGCGCGTCAGGTCTGAAATTGATGTCTCTACTGTGCGCCGCTCCAGTTCATTGTTCGCTACGAGATATACGTACGGCTTTCCGCCATCCATATGCAGAGCTTCACGCGGAATCGTGAGCACGTGATCGTCCTCGGCGGTCACGATGGTGACGCCGACGTTGATGTTTGGCAGGAGCTTGAAATCTTCATTTGCGACAATGCAAGTGGTTTCGCCCACATTACGCGTTCCGTGGAGCTTCACCGCCGCCGGAATGGTGCTCACCAATCCGCTCCATATCCGACCGGGTATTGCGTCCCAGGCCACTTCTATCTTTTCTCCACGCGTCAGACGAGCGACGTCAGGTTCATCTACGTAGGCGCGCACCAAAACGCTTGACAGGTCAGCTTCCTGCAGGATGAGGTCTCCGGGATTAACGTAGGTGCCTCGCCTCACGGGCAAGGAATAGACCACTCCTGCGAACGGGGCGCGAATAACCAGCTGGTCAAGCACGTCTGTCGCGGCGGAATAGGCGCTCTGTGCTTCAGATTGCTTTGCCTGGACGCTTGAGATTTCCGGCCGTGAATAGCGCTGACTTTGCTTTGACTGCAGCAATTTCACTTGAGCTTCTGCGGCCGCAAGCTGTGCCTGCATGGCACGCACCTCGCCCGGCGACGCGGCGCCAGTTTGCTGCAACTTCTGGAGGGCATCGAGATTACGTTGTGCGGCATCGCGATCGGCTGTAGCCTTCACCAGTTGCGCCTGCAGGGTGAGCAACTCCTCTTGCGTGCCGCCATGCTGAATTGAATTCATATCAGCTTCGGAGGCTCGGATTTGAGCCAATGCTTGCGCCGCCTGACTTTGCGCGGTAGCCGCATCCAGCTCCACCAGCAATTGACCCTTCTTGACGTGATCGCCTTCCTTCACCAGAACTCTCTTGACCACTGTGCCGGACGGGGCGTGCGCCTCAAAGTTATTTATGGGCTCGACTTTTCCATTGGTTGAGATCAGGCTTCGAATATTGCCGCGATGAACCGTTGCGGTCACGACTTGAACCGAATCATCGCGGGAAGCGAACGACGCGAGCAGGATGACCGCGGCCACCACTCCGGCGGTCCACAACATCCACCGCCGTTGGGCGAAGAAGCCCGATTTTCGGCCATTTTGAACCATTTAGATGATCTAAGATTATTAATGTAACACTGCCGCATCGGGGCCCGGCCCACCCGGACTTAACCGTTTAGATGCAGGCGCTTCCAGAAAAAGACCAAGAAAAGTGCCGAGCGCCCATCGTCGGCTGAGACACTGGTTACAATAATTTGTTATGCCGAAGCAGCCGCGCTACACCCAAGAGCACGCCCAAGCCGGACTGAACGCCAAGTTCCCGGAGATTGAAACCTGGACAAACCAGTTTCCCGGTTATGAAATCGTTATCGACGATCCAGAGTTCACTTCCGTCTGTCCGAAAACCGGCCTGCCCGACTTTGGAGTGATCACCATCCGCTACATGCCTGAGAAGCGCTGCCTCGAATTGAAATCGCTGAAAGAATATTTGCAGTCCTACCGCAGTCTGGGAATCTTCCAGGAAAATATTGTGAACCAGGTACTTGAGGATGTGGTGCGCTGGGCTCGCCCAGTGTGGGCAGAAGTGAAAGGCGACTTCCGCCCGCGCGGTGGAATTTCTACCGTCGTCATCGCGCGCTGGCCGCGGCCAAAAGGAAAGTAGCGCTTGATGTTTCCGCTATTTGTGTTTATGTCTTCCTATCCGACGATCGCGGCCGAATAACCTTGAATCGTAGTTAAGCGGTTCACTTTCGCGAATCGCTATTTTGCGAAACTCAGTATGCTCCGGATTGATCAGCCAGTTGTCTTCGCCCGGAACGATTGCTGAAGGGACTATCAGTACGCAGTACTTACCACGCTCAACAAATTCATCTCCGAACCGCGCCAACTCCGCGGGAGCGGGAGTTTCGCGCCAATTGGCTGGGAGTTTGCTGGTTTCTATTCGTTGGTGCAACACGCCATCCGGGATATCGGCGCTGGCCAGAGCCAAGTCAGAAGGCGAATCGTTAGCCTCAAGGTGCACGAAGTATTCGAGCATGGCTAACGACTGATGCTCCGAGGCGTAGCTGAGACGGGTGCCAGGGCTCGACCAGCGTCCCCCGTACCGGTAAGCCCCTTCGCCATCAAACGGCGTTCGAGCGTAAGGCGTGCGCAGCACGCGGTAAATCCGCTTCAACTAATCCCGCCGTACGCGATGCGGCCTAGCACGTTTTCCACTTGCCGCGCGCCCAACTCGGTATCAATGAGGGAAACTGGCGCCGACCCGGCCAGCGCCCGATTCGGCCGCTTCAGCCATCGTGCCGCCAATTCCGTGCCGCCTAGAGCTTGATGCGCAAGAGCGACAATCCGCGCCAGCCGGAACAGGCGGTCCGATTCGAACCGCGCCAGCCTTCCACTACGCCGCCTTCGCTGCAGGCTTCGCGGTGACAGATCCAAAGCTTCCGCCAATTCCTTAAGCGTCAGTCCAGAAGCGGTCATGAGCTGTTCGACCACTGCCGTCGGAAACCCCTCCCGTATCGCATCTTTAAGTTGGTTCACGGTCGAGAAGTTACGTCCGAAGGTATGCCTTCCCCCAAGCTGCTTGACCACGGCATTTAGCTCGTTTACCATTTGTCGCTTATTATAGCGACATTTGTCGCAGGCAGCAAACACTTATGTGTTCCGACTGCTGATACCTGGCATGCTATATTTCGTAATCCCTTGTGACTCAAACCAAACTTTATCCTTGGACCGCGCTCGTCCTCCTCACTGCGCTGAACCTGCTCAACTATATTGACAGGTCGGTTTTGTTCGCGGTGCAGCCGCTGGTGCAAACCGAATTTCATCTCAGCAATGCGCAACTCGGCTATCTCACCAGCGCATTCCTTGGCTTCTACATGATTGCGGCCCCATTTACGGGACCCCTGGCTGACCGATATTCCCGCAAGCTGATCATTTTTCTCGGAGCAATTTTTTGGAGCGCTTTAACTCTGCTCACCGCCTTCACCCACAACTACTGGGAGCTATTAGTCCGGCACACGCTGGTTGGGATAGGAGAAGCAACTTTTGTGACAATTGCGCCAACTTTTGTAGCCGATCTTTTCCCGGAGAAAAAGCGCGGCCGCATCTTCGGGATTTTCTATCTCGCGATTCCGGTCGGCACCGCCGCCGGATACATATTAGGAGGCAAACTCGGCGCCACTCACGGATGGCGCTTTCCCTTTTACATCGCCGCCGTACCGGGTTTTTTGCTGGGATTGGCGATGATATTTATTCCTGAACCTGAACGGGGAAGGCTTGATACAGTTCCGGAGCATCTCTACCAGGCGTCGGTTCCGCGAGATTTGTCGCCGTTGAAAAGAATTCAGCTGACAATCTTTTCTTATTTGAAAAGGCTGTATCTTGCGGTGTTCAGAAATCCCGCTTTCTGGACCGCAACCCTCGGCATGGCGGCCATGACGTTTGCTCTCGGCGGTATTCAAGTGTGGATGCCAACTTTCCTCTCTCGCGTCCGGGGTTACACGCTCGCATCTGCCAATTTCACGTTCGGGCTAATCGTCGTCGTCGATGGCATCGTCGCATCGCTGGCCGGAGGATGGCTAGGCGATTATCTCTTGCCGAAAATGAAGGGCGCTTACTATTTCGTATCGGCCGTCAGCATGGCGCTGGGCGTCCCATTCATGATTGTGGCGTTGTTTCATCCCGGCCGCCTGATGCTTCCGGCAATCGCAGTAGCCGCGTTCCTGCTCCTGTTCAACACCTCTCCCTTAAACGCCGCGGTCGTAAATTCCGTGGGAGCGCACATTCGCGCGACTGCCATCGCATTGAATATTTTTATTCTGCATTTCTTCGGCGACGTTCCTTCTCCCACCATGATGGGCTGGGTAGCTGATAAGCGTTCGCTGGAAGCCGCCTTCATACTTCCCGTGATCGCGATGGCAGTTTCTGCCGCCATTCTGTTTTTTGGGGTGCGCTTTGCTCCCCCGGTTGCGATCGAACGTCGCCCCCGACCCGCCCAGGTCCACGCCGGATGATTTATTTCCATTGGATTGCCGGCGCTCTGCTGGCTGTGATCTGGCTCTCACGCGTGATCGATACTTCGCTCGGCGTCCGCACTCTGGTCAATATTTCGCGTCCTGAATGGGACCGTAATCCATCAACTCCAGCAGGAAATCCGCGGGTCACGATCGTTGTTCCTGCGCGAAACGAGGAAGCCTCAATCCGCCAGGCGCTTTCTCAGTTGCTCGCGCTGGATTATGACAACTATGAAGTGATCGCCGTCGATGACCGTTCAACCGATCGTACCGGACAAATCATGGATGACCTCGCGATGGGGAGCGGCGGGCGTCCACGCCCGTCCGGGCAGACGGACGAAAAGAGCGATGGCTTAAACCAACCACTCCGCGTTATCCACATCCGCGACCTTCCTGTCGGCTGGATGGGCAAAGCCCACGCCATGTGGACCGCTGCCAAGCAAGCGAGCAGCGAGTGGCTACTGTTCACCGATGCCGACGTCATGTTCCACCCTGATTGTCTGCGCCGTGCAATTGCCTATGCCGAGGCCGAGCGCGCCGATCATCTGGTGCTTTTTCCGCGAACCATCATGAAACGTCCTGGCGAAAAAATGATGCTGGCGTTTTTTCAATTGATGTTCGTCTTCGGCCATCGCCCCTGGAAAGTTGCCGATCCTAAAGCCAAAGATCACATCGGCGTCGGTGCATTCAACCTGGTCCGCCGCCAGGTGTACGAAGCCGTCGGAACCTACGAAGCTCTGCGGTTCGAAGTCGTAGACGATATGAAACTCGGCAAAGTAATCAAGAATGCCGGGTTCCGCCAGCGTAATGTGCTCGGAGGCGATCTGCTTGAACTTCACTGGGCCCAGGGCGCTCTCGGTGTGGTTCGCAACCTCACCAAAAATTTCTTTGCCGTGATGTCGTTTCAATCCTGGAGAGCGATCGGATTCTGCTTTGCTGCTGCCTTCTTAAACATCATGCCTTTCGCCGGTGTGTTCTTAGCGAAGGGTTGGGAGCGTGTACCGTATGCGGTCGCGCTCGCTTGTTTATTTTTTCTTTATTTCGGGATGTCTCTCTTCTCTGACGTGCGGCCCTGGTACGTTCTGTTGCATCCGCTAAGCACTGCGCTCTTCATTTACACCGTGTTGCGATCCATGTTCCTCACTCTGTGGAACGACGGAGTTGAGTGGCGAGGTACGGTCTATCCACTAGACGAGCTGAGGCGCGGCCTGGTCTAGATTCGATCGCCGAGATATGAAGATCAGTCTGACTCTGGATCCTCAGGAAGATCGGCGGGGAGAGTCGGAATGCCTTTTTTCTTCCGGGCGTGGGTGGTACGGGGCCGCCTGGCGTTTCCGGCGCTGAAGTGCCCCCGTTGCTCGACGTCGAAGCTCTTCGGCAACGGTCGCGGCAAAGGTGAAAGCCGCAGCAGCCCGTTGCTCAGCTGCTTGGAATTTTCCAGAACGATTTCGGCGCGGTCATCGTACTCTTTCACCTCGCCCCTGATCTCCACCACTTTGCCGGCCAATTGGCGGACGTCGCCGATCTTCTTCAGATCGTGCGGAAACACAACGACGGTGAACGGACAAAGCCGAAAGTCTTCGCAAAAATCGAGGTAATGCGCGCCGTCGTCGCCTTCCTGAACCCGAATTACCTTTCCAGTGACGCACTGAGTTTCGTCAAGGTGATTGCGCGCTTGATCGAATGGGATGCAGGAAGCAAAGGACAGAGAAGGGATTAGCAATGAAAGCAGAATGCGCGATACCTGGTTCATGCGCAAATTCTAGTTGTGATGGAAAGAAACAGAAGTAAGGAAATAAAAGAAAACTTATCTTTTTCCCGGAATGGAATGAATCGGAGGTGGAGGGGCGGGCGTCGCACCCGCACACGGGCGAGGACGCCCGTGTCTCCATCCCGAAGAATTAGCGGAAAGATTTTACTGCCGCGGTCTCGTCGTCCTTGACTTCGAACACCGTGTACAGCTTGGTGATCTGCAGCAGGTCGTGCACTTTCTTGGTCAGCTTCAGCAGTTTCAGTTCGCCGCCTTGGTTTTTTGCGGTGGTATACGCGCTGACCAGTTCGCCGATCCCGGAGCTGTCGATGTAGTTCACGTCACCGAGATTCAGCAGGATTTTTTTCTGGCCCTTGGCGAGCAGGTCCTTCACTGTATCGCGAAGCACTACGCTGCCCTCACCGAGAGTAATGCGTCCGCTGCAATCGACAATGCTGACCCCATCAACCTGGCGCGTGCTGACTTTTAAATTCACTGGGAAGCCTCCTTGCCGCCCTCGGCCATGCCGTGGACGTGCTTTATAAGTTTGATTTCTGTTCCCGTACTGGACGGGTGAATCTCTACATCATCCATAAACGAACGAATTAAAAAAATTCCACGGCCCGAAGTTTTTAAGAGATTTTCCGGCGCCAGCGGATCGGGGATCCTTGCCAGATCCATCCCTCTCCCCTGGTCACGAATCGTGATCACCAGGTCGCGAGTGGTGCGCTCGAATTCTAATTCAATCTTTTTCTCCGGATCGTAAGCGTTGCCGTGCAGCACGGCATTGACCGCGGCCTCGCGCACCGCCATGGCAATCTGCATGACTTCGTCTTCGTCAAAACCATTCTCGCTTGCAATGCGGCTGGCCGTCTGCTCCGCTCTGTCCACGGTCTCCAGCGTCGAATCCAGGTTGTAGGAGAACCGGTCGCCGGCCATAAGCAAAAGTTTCAATGAATTCGTGTCAACGGCGGATACCGCGTCTTTGCCTGCTCGCGGGCGAAAAAAGTTCGTCCAGGCAGAGTGGGTAGTTTGAACCTTCCCCTGTGGAAATGTCAACGCGCAGGTTTTCCCATGCGTCTTGTGTGGTTGAAAAACCGGCAGCTCGCATCGAGCACTCAGCATTCGGCGAGACATGCACGTGTGATACAAACCAGCAATGCCTCGTCCCGCGCTAGTCCGTGCAATCGGCCGCTGGAGTCTGGCTGCTCTGACAATTAATTGCATAATCGGCAGCGGCGTCTTCGGCCTGCCTTCGGTCATTGCAGGCGCATTGGGGAATGCCAGTCCGTTTGCCTGGTTGTTTGCCGCGGCTGCAACCGGACTCGTCGTCGCCTGCTTTGCCGAAGTGGCTTCGCGCTTTGATCAGAGCGGCGGAGTTTATCTCTACACGCGGACCGCCTTCGGCCGCAGCTTCGGAATTGCTATTGCATGGATAGGCTGGCTGACTCGCCTAACGGCAGCCGCGGCCAACGCCAACTTATTTGTTATTTACCTGGGTGAGTTCTGGCCGGGTGCAAAGAGCACGCTCCCACGTCTCATTGTTCTGACCCTGCTCTTGGGTCTGCTGACTGCAGTGAACTATCTCGGTGTCACCAAAGGAGCGACTCAAAGCAATCTCTTCACCGTGGCCAAGCTTGTAACCTTGGTCGGATTCATCGTTGCGGCATTATTTTTCATCTCCTTCAAACGCCTGCCCCTGGTAATTTCTTTGCCGGCGGGTCCACCAAAGCTCTGGCTGCACCCGGTTCTGTTGCTGATGTTTGCGTATGGCGGCTATGAAACCGCTCTTATGGTCGGAGGAGAAGCTAAGAATCCGCGTCGCGACTACCCATTCGCCCTGGCAATAGCGCTGATCGTCTGTGCTCTGATCTACGCCATGACGCAGTGGGTGATTATTTCGCTGCTGCCCGGCTCTTTAATGACGGATCGTCCGATGGCCACGGCGGCGCAACTGATGATCGGAGCATGGGGAGCACGACTGGTGAGCATTGGCGTTATGGTCTCCTGCTACGGCTACTTGAGCGCAAACATTTTGGGTTTCCCGCGCATCCTGTTTGCCCAGGCGGAACATGGAGACATGCCACAGTGGCTGGCGGCAGTACACCAGAAGTTTCGAACTCCCCACATCGCGATTGTGATATTCGGGCTCTGCCTCTGGTTGTTTTCTTTGATCGGAAGCTTTCAGTGGAACGTGACTATCTCAGCCATGTCGCGTCTGATCTACTACGCCTCAGTTTGTGCGGCACTCCCTGTATTGCGCCGTAAGAAGGACGTGCCTGAAGCGCAATTCCGTCTACTGATGGGAAATCTTTTTGCGCTGCTCGCAGTCGCGGTCTCCTTGCTGCTGTTCCCTAAACTGGACAGTCGAGGTCTGCTGGTATTGGGGGTTCTTGCCTTGGGCATCATGGTGAATAGCATCTGGGCCGCGCGACGAGCACAGGCACAGTCGGCGCAATTGCAAAGCGCTGGAACCAAGTAAGGAAGCCCTGCCTTGGCCTTCCAAGCTGAGGCTGCCCCACCCTTTGCGGTTTTCAAAGGGTGGGTACCGCGTCAGTACGATCCCGAAAGCTACTCGTCTTCAACTCCGCCACTCGTTGCTCATTCGCCAACATTGGCGCGCTTTCGCCGAGAGCACCATATCGTTAAGCAAAAGCTCCAAATTACACTGTTCGCTACTAACATGGTTCCAAAAGATTCCGTAGCGACCTTCTTGCTGACCACGTAGAACAACGGAAACGACAATATGTTCCATGGCACCGCCATGCCACCGCTCATCGGTGAGTTTCCTGGGTGCTGCGCCCAGGCGAAGAATTCGATCGTGTAGTGAACCAAGAACAACGCGATAGCGATAAGAGCGAGTCTGATTTTCGGAGTAACTCTAAGCATAGCTTTCTCCTACTTTCTTTCCCTTTTCGCTTTCGCCCAGCCCTCTTTCACGACCTGCTTCGCCCGGCCCAATGCGAGCGAGTCGGGTGGAACGTCTTCCGTAATGCACGAAGCCGCCGCCACGTAGGCGCCTTTGCCAACCTTTACCGGCGCAACCAGAGTCGCATCGCTGCCTATGAAAGCGCCGTCTTCAATCACCGTTGTGTGCTTGTGGATGCCGTCGTAGTTGCAGGTGATCGTCCCCGCGCCGATGTTTACGCCGTCTCCAATCTCCGCATCGCCAAGATACGTGAGGTGGTTGGCCTTCGACTTCTTGCCCAGACGAATTTTCTTGGTCTCTACAAAATTGCCGACGTGCGCGCCTTCGCCAATTTCGCTTCCCGGCCGCAAGTGCGAAAACGGCCCCAGCATCGCGCCGTTCGCGACCACGGCCTCATCGAGCATGCAGCCGGGCCGGATGAGAACGCTATCAGCAATTTGCGAATTTTGAATTACAGAATAAGAACGAATCCGGCAATCGCTGCCGATGCGCGTGTTGCCCAGCAACTGCACAAAAGGCTCAATCGTCGTGTCCGCGCCTACTTCAACGTCCCAATCAATCACACAGCTGTCCGGATAAAAAACGGTGACGCCCTCCGACATCAGCTTCAGGCATTTCTCATGCCGCATCTTGCGGTCGAGGTCAACCAATTCGGCCCGCGTGTTGCTTCCAAGTATTTCCGACGGGTTGCTGGTTTCGATTGCAGTTACCCGCTGCTTCGCCTTCCGCAACACTGCCGCCATATCCGTAAGGTAATACTCGCCGTGAGGATTGTCGGTTTTCAGCCGCTCAATATTTTCAAAAAGCGGCTTGGTGGAGAACACATAAAATCCCGAGTTGATTTCGCGGATTTTCTTCTGTGCGGGTGTACCAGATTTTTCTTCGACCACGGCTTTAACATCGCCGCCATCACGAATGATTCTTCCGTACCCAGTGGGATTTTCGAGGACAGCGCTCAGAATTGTCATCGCGGCTTTTTTCTGCTGATGAAGATCCCGCAGCTTTGAGATGGTCGCTGCAGTTATCAACGGAGCATCGCCCGAAAGCACGATCACCTGGTCATATTTCGTAAGCGCTGGTGCCGCACACATGAGCGCGTGACCGGTGCCGCGTTGAGGTTGCTGCAGCACAAATTGCACTCCGGCCTGCTGCACCGACTCGCGCACTTTTTCCGCTTCATGCCCGACAATCACATAGATGTCCTGTGGTTGAACTACTTGCCGGGCGGCGGCAATAACGTGCGCTAAAAGTGGTTTACCGCCGACCTCGTGCAGGACCTTCGGATGTTTGGATTTGAGCCGGGTGCCTTTGCCCGCCGCCATAATCGCGATCGCGATGCGCGCGTGTTGCCCAGGACGATTCGATAGTGATTTCATCGAGAGTTCCAATATAAACCGCGAGGTCATCGAAACCGAGGAATGCGATCTTAATTGCGGGCCGAATATCCACAGCCGTTATTCGCACCTAAGTTGCTGGATTTAATTTGGTTGCGCGTAACTTAGGCGGCATCGGAACCTCAATTATCAACACATTATTGGTGTGCAATGTTTTTCCTACTCTGCTAGCATCGCCCGAAATAGCAGTACTTACTCTCACCATTTCATGCATTTACACGGTTGCGCTTGGGGCGTAATGGGATCGTATTGTGCCTCCCCCAATTGCATTTCCGTTGAATTGCGTAGGGAGACGATTTGTATTACTCGCGTCGCCGGGCAAGAAGGGGACTAGTCAGGAAGAGAGCGGATTTAGCCGGATTAATTTTCCGTATGATCGCATTCCTGGCGCTGATCGCCATGTGCGTCGCCGGCATCCGCTTGGCTTCGAACCGTTCCTGGACTCCTGAGAAGGAAGGGAAGTTGCCGCCTTCCTTGGGTTCGAATACCGCTTACCTACTCGAATCTCAACATGCTCCGAAAATTCAGGCGCGCAGCCGGCGTCTTATCTACCCATACTCGATAGTTCCAGGGGGAGTATTGTCGGCCAGTGATTTACGAGAAGCCGCTGCCCATGATTCCGTCGTCGCCAGTCATTACTCGGGGTTCAACTATCGCCGCGCGCACCTGGTTGAAGTGAAGCAGCCGCAGAAGGTGTATCTTTCTTATCGGCTTCGCAACAAGGTTTATTGGACGATTCGGCAAGCCAGTCTCCACCCTGGCGAAAAACTGCTCACAGACGGCGCCATGACCGCGCGTACCCGTTGCGGCAACCAAGTCTCGGTCCTGCCTCAAGTCGTAACTTCTCCGGAGGAACCGACTATGGCGGAGCTGGATCGTCCAGATGCCGTAGCCAGCGGAATTGAAGGCCTTCCTTCTACGCTGAATTCCAACCTCCTGCACGTTGATCCGGCAATGCCGTTCCGTCCGACCGTCGGCGGAAGCGGGGTCGCAAGCGCCGGGCCTCCGGGAGTTTTTCTACCTCCTCCAGCCGGCGGAGGCGGTGGAGCTAGCGGTGGCGGAGGCAACGGTGGTGGTGGCCACGGAGGCGGTGGTGGTGGCGGAGGAGGTGGCGGCGGTCATCCACCTGTGACTCCAGAGCCGGGGACCATCGTCCTGGTGCTCTCCGGAGCCGGAATCATTCTGGCGCGTTATCGCAAACATTAATCGCAGAAGCACTCGGGCTGACTGGGCTAGTGACCTTTCCATAGAGTGCTAGTACCTAAGTGCGGTTTTCGTCGCTCTAGCGCTGCTAGAATCCGCTGAGGACCATGCGATCCCTACGCAATCTTTGGCTGATTTCGGTATTCGCGCTGCTGACGGCGCCTGCGTATTCGCAGGTAAATCGACGAGCGCAAGTGCAGAAAATATCTGTCAGCTCGCAAGATCCGATTCAGTTGCAAATTCAAACCAGTGCGCCGGTTGCTCCTCAGGCGCAGGTCATCTCCGACCCTGAGCGGCTGGTAATTGATATTCCGGGCGCGCTTCCCGGACCACGCCTGCGTGAAATTATCTTGAATCGGCACCACGTGAAGCGGGTGCGCGTGGGACTGTTTTCGACCACGCCGCCGGTCACGCGAATCGTTTTGGACTTGAGCTCGCCGGAGCCATATCGCATAACGCCGGTGGCCTCGGGATTTACGGTGAGCCTCGGGGCTGAGCAGCCGAATGCTGACGCCGACTCCGATACACAGCCAACGGTTGGCTGGGTGTTGCAGAGAGTCGCTTCGACTCGCGACAGCGGTCGATCCAGTGCGCCAGTGGTGAAAACAATCTCGGCCAAGGCGCAACCGCCCATAAACGGCGTGCGCGTGCAATTCGCGAAAGGCCAGCTCGAGGTCCATGCGCACAACGCGACGTTGTCAGAGGTCTTATTTCAAATCCAGAAGCAAACCGGCGCGGAAATTGCCATCCCCGCTGGGACTGAGCAGGAGCGCGTATTCGTGGACGCTGGTCCCGCACCCGCCAGCGAAGTTCTCGCAGAATTGCTGAACGGCTCAAGTTTGAACTTTGTGGTGGTCGGATCGGAAGCCGATCCGAATATTTTGCGCAGCGTGATCCTGAGCCGCAGAACTGGTTTTGCCGAGTACGTGCCCAGCTATACGCCGCCTGCGACCGCTGCCAATATGGCCCCGAACAATGTACCCGCCGAGAATCCACCGGACATGAACCAGCCGCTGGATGAAAATGTTTCGCCGCCTGATGAGCCTGCGCCGCAACCACAGCCCAATTAGTACAGCACCCTAAAACGCTATCCAACGTTGGGCTGCAACGTAGAGCAATGTGGCAATGGCCGCCGCAATTCCAAAGGGAACCTTGTCTGTCTCCGGGTTATCAATAGTAAGCTCCGGACCAGGCACCTGGAATTTATAAATTGCAGTCGCGATGCGGCCCAGATTGCGTGACGTCCGGCCGACGCGTTTCTTCCATAAGATCAACGCCAGCGCCATAATTCCATTGATCATCAACGCGAGGAGCAAGACCGGCACCAGCCCTCGCGGTTCGAAAAAAGCTCCCAGTGAACCTACCAGTTTCCAATCACCGCCGCCGAGTCCGCCAAGAAGAACGAAGGGTAGCAGAACGCCGAGTCCAAGCGCGGCCCCACTCAGCGACAACAGCGCAGCGTGACCACCAGCAATTATCCAGTGAAGAAGAATCGCAATTGGTATGGCAGGGTAGGTGAGCCAGTTCGGGATCTTCCGATAGCGGAGATCTGTAATTCCAGCCGTCAGAGAGAACACAGCGGCCAATATCCAGAGGGCTTTAGCCAAGGCAGTTCTGGAATTCTACAGCGGCACCTGCAGAACGGAAACTTCAAATCCTAACCACAGAGAACACAGAGTTTCACAGAGGCGAAAATGGATTTCTGTTTCTCTGTGTAACCCCATGCTCCTCTGTTTAAGATTTTTGACCAAAATAAAAACGGCCTGCTTTAACGCAGGCCGTTCACTTCTCAAACGAATTTAAATTATCGGGTCAAGCTGCTACTGTTTCGTTCGGCGATGATCTTCTTGGCATTTTCTGCTAGAGCTCTCGCTTGCGGAAGCAGATCGAGTCCTTTGAGCACTTCAGGATCGGTCTCCGCTTTGACCTTCAGTCCTTCTTCCTGGCCGAAGGCGTCGATAAAAATCTCGCTCTTCAGGTTCGACTTTACCCACTCGTCATTCTGAAGCAGATCAGCCTCGGTGTAGGGGACCTTGTCTGCATCGAGTGATTTGCGGAATTCCTGCATGACCGCATCGTCCACTTCGAAGCTCTTGGTTATGTGATGGACCACGATGTAATGCTTCGCGAAGTTGAAAAATGCGTAATGCTGCAGCAGCGTGTCCTGGAAGCGGTTGCCCTTGACCGGATCGATCTTCACGTCCGGGCTGATGCCCCCGCCGCCGTAAACAGTGCGTCCGCTGTCAGTAAGCTTTACTTCTTTATTAGTGGTGTCGCCGATTCCGTCGCGATCAAAGTAATAGTCGTAAAGCGATACATTGCTGTAATCGCGTTGAATCAGGCGTCCACTCGGGGTGTAGTATTTTGCGGTGGTCAACGCCAGGCCGGTATCGTTCGACAGCGGGTACACCGTCTGCACCAGACCTTTGCCGAATGTGGTTTCGCCAACGACCAGGCCGCGATCGTGGTCCTGAATCGCTCCCGCAACAATCTCGGCCGCCGAAGCGGTGCCGCGGTTAACCAATACGACCAGCGGATAATCCCTGCCGCCATCGCCGTGCATCGCGGTATAGCGACGCTCAGGTGAAGAGCGCCCGTGGTGAGAAACAATGAGCTGACCCTTGTGCAGGAATTTGTCGGCAACTCCGACGCCTTCGTTCAGCAGGCCTCCCGGATTCTGCCGCAGATCAAGGATCAAGCCCTTCATCTCTCCGGATTGCGAGAAGCTGTCGAGCGCCTCCTGTACTTCTTTCTCCGTGGTTTCGTTGAACTGCGCTATATGCATGTAGCCAACGCCGCTACGAATGAGGAAGTGAAGGTCGACGCTGTAGCGAGGAATCTCGTCGCGCACGACGGCGAACTCTAACGGCTTGTCCGCTCCCTCGCGCAGGATCGTAATGTGTACGGTTGTCCCCTTAGGTCCTTTCAACAAGTCGGCCACGTCGCTGGTGTTCATGTTGTCGGTGGGTTTGCCATCGACCGCGGCGATAATGTCGCCCGGGTGAATTCCAGCGCGGTACGCCGGCGTTCCGGCAAAGGGCGCGATCACGATTACCTTGTTGTTTCGCGGCCCGACGGTCATTCCCACGCCGTAGTATTTGCCGCGCTGGTCCTCGCGCAGCAGCGAATACGACTTGGGATCAAAAAAATTGGAGTGCGGATCGAGCACGTGCAGCATGCCCGGAATCGCCCCGTTGTAGATGGCTTTATCGGGGTTCACCGGCTCGGCGTAGTTCTGCTCGACGATGTCATAAACCTCGGTAAACTGCTTCAGGCTCTGATTGACATCGGAGTCGCTGTCGTGGGTGGTCGCGGGATTTCTCTGGGCAGACACCATTCCCAGAAATCCGCAAACCGCCAAAAATAAAACGATGAGAAAGGATGCTCGGTGAGAGCTACGGGCCATCTTTAATTTTCCTCGCGCCCGGACGGGAGGCCGTCCAAACAGGCTGATTTGGTGCAGTATAACATGCGAAAAACAAAAGCTTATGTGACTGCAGGCACCATCAAGTCACCTTATTGCCACCCTAGTCTTAGGATGCGGGAAAAGGAAGAAATGATGCGATTTGTCTCTTGCCGGAGAAAACTAAGTAGGTTAAGAGAATGTGAGGATTCCCGCCCTACCCAGCCAACTTCCTTAAGAATTCCTGCTCGTCCAGCCGATACTTGAACGCTTTGTGTCCGTCGATGAAAACCACGGGGACTTCGTCGGTGAACTGTCGCCTGAGGTGGTCATCGGTTTCAACATCCACTTCACGCCACCGAAAGCCACCCCGCCGCTCCAGTTTGGTGAGTTTTTCTTTCACGATCTCGCAAAGGTGACATCCCTTGCGGGAATACACGATAACTTCGCGGAGGATGGACATCGGGCCGAGTCTAGCAAACGGGAAACTTGTTTTCCAGCGAAACTCTTATCTCTTAGCCCGCCGATGTACAAATGACTAATCCTGCCATAAACGGTTTCCGTACAGCGAGAGACGGTACAATCCTGCCATGACGACTGCCAAGCCTTTATCGGGGAAAGTCGCGCTGGTTACAGGCGGAGGCAGACGTCTGGGCAGGTATGCGGCCCTCGCTCTAGCGCGGGCCGGGGCTGACGTTGCAGTTACTTATCTGAGCTCTGAGAAGGAAGCCCAGCGCACCGCCAAAGAGCTGGAAAAATCCGGCGCGCAGGTGCTGGCCGTCCGTTGCGACGTCACTGACCCCAAAAGCGTAAGCGTCGCAGTAAGGCAGGCCATTGCCGAACTCGGCGGCCTCGATATCTTGGTAAACAACGCCGGCGCCTACGAAACCGCCTCCTTTGAGGACCTCACACTCGAACGATGGGACTCCATATTTGGCGTGAATGTCCGCGGCCCGTTTCTTGTGTCGAAGGCCGCACTTCCGCATCTGCGCCGAAGCAAAGGGCGGATTATCAATTTGGGCTCTCTTGGCGGGCTGCGTGCCTGGGCAAGCCACGCGCACTATTGTTCGTCCAAAGCCGCGCTGCATATGCTTACCAAATCCATGGCTAAAGCCCTCGCCCCTGAAATTGCCGTAAACTGTGTGGCCCCGGGCATGATCGATCTCGGAGAAAAATCCTCCCGCGAGTTCATGAGCCGGTTGGCGAAGCAAACTCCCATGCAGCGCAACGGTACTGGCGATGACGTGGCTGCGGCAATATTGTTCTATTCCACCGCTCCGACCTTTATTACCGGTCAGGTGCTATACGTAGATGGAGGTCTCGGACTTTGACAAATCGCCGCACCGGTCCTTACCAATACTCCTGCAGAGGGTCTGCGTGAGGACTGCAAGCGTCTTTCTTGTCCTGCTAATTTTCAGTGTCGTCTCTCGCGGTCAGCAGGACAATCCAACTGCGCCGCCGGAAAATGTAAATCCCGCCGCACACCCGCGAAATCTTTTCGCCGAACCTCGGTCCTTTCCGCTGTGGGAGCACGATGTCCCCGGCGCTCTGGGCACTCGCGATGAAGACAACCCGACCCTTACACTTTATCCCTCGGTCAATCCTCGTTCTTCCGGCACCGCGGTTATAGTCGCACCGGGGGGCGGCTATGCAGTGCTCGCGATAAACCACGAAGGTCGGCAAGTCGCGAACTGGCTGAATTCACTGGGCGTGACCGCATTTGTCCTGAAATACCGGCTTGGCCCGAAATATCACCACCCGATCGAACTCGGTGACGCGCAACGTGCGATCAGACTGGTGCGCTCGCGCGCCAAAGAGTTCGGCATCCGGCCCGATCGAATTGGCATGATGGGGTTCTCGGCCGGCGGACATCTCGCCGCAACTGTCGGAACTCACTTCGATCACGGCGACTCCAAGGCCGGTGATCCAGTCGAACGGGTGAGCTGCCGCCCCGATTTCCTCATCCTTGCTTACCCGGTGATTTCGTTTGTCGCACCGTATTCGCATTCGGCCTCCGCCCAGCATCTGCTTGGCGATAATCCGGATTTGAAAGTGCGCGAGGAGCTTTCGAACGATTTGCACGTCACCTCGGAAACACCGCCTACATTTCTTTTCAGCACCAGCACAGATAAAGTCGTGCCGGCAGAAAACTCGGTTGCCTTTTACCTGGCATTACACAATTCCGGCGTACCCGCGGAGCTCCACATCTTTCAAAAGGGCCCCCACGGTGTCGGTTTGGACTTGGCCGATCCAGTGCTCGGACAATGGCCGACTCTGCTTGCGAATTGGATGAGGGAGAGAGGCTTGCTCGCGAAATGACCTCTTCGCTTTCGGATCCAAAAACCAGACATAAGCTGTCGCGAAAAATTCCGCTAGTTGGAGTTTTGCCCGCGGTTTTCCTGCTATCCGCCATAGCTGCTTTTGCTCAAACCGGACCCGAGCAGGGCGGCAGTGAAGTCCAGATCTGGACCGCAGGCGGCCACTCGGTGTCAGGAGGTCGCGGCAACACCGGGATCTGGAACGCGGGTTTGCGGTATGGCTGGGTTTTGCTGGACGCGCATGGCCCGAGTTTCCTCAGCGGCAGGTTCGAATACGCCGTTGACGCCGTGCCTCTATATCTCATTTCTCAACCGCGCAACACTGCCTACGGCATAGGCTTGAATCCGCTGAACCTGAAATGGAACTTCGAGCGCCACGGGCGAGTAGTGCCATACGCAGAACTTAGCGGAGGGCTCATTTTTACCACTCACCAGGTTCCGACCGGCACTTCGAGTGTGAACTTTACTCCCTCCGCCGCGTTCGGGGCTCACTTTTTGCGCGAGAGATTCGCCTGGACCTTAGAAGCCCGCTATCTGCATATATCCAATGCCGGACTCAGCCGGATAAACCCCGGCATTAATTCGTTTGAAGTGAGGATCGGGGTAGGGAAGTTCCGGAAGTGAAGAATTGGCTATTGGCGGGTGCTCGGACTCCGGAGTCGTTCCACAATAAAGTGGGCAGGTTCCACGGATTCCGAGGCGAATCCGCGCGAGATCCCTCACTGGGCTTCAGAACGCCGAGTTTCGGGATGACGCACTGCAAAGCCCAGACCCCGCCGGACTACAACATCTTCCAGCGCGACGTCATCCCGACGCCCCCGCGCCTTACCAGCGGGGCGAGGGATCTGGCGTGCAGCATCGTAGTCACGTCCACTTATCGGAAACGGAGCAAATTAAGGCGTCGTGGCTGCGCTACACAAAAACGCTCAGTCGTAATACTCCAACCCCAAGTGCGTGATCAGCTCTTCGCCCTTCAAGTGCCGCAACGTGTTCTTCAGCTTCATCAGTTGGATGAATAGATCGTGTTCCGGATACAGCCCCGGCGCCGTCATTGGCGATTTGAAATAGAAGCTGAGCCACTCCTGTATTCCAATCCCGCGTAACTCAGAAGTCCGCTTCGCCAGGTCGAGGAAGAGCACCAGGTCGAGCACGATCGGTGCTGCCAAAATCGAATCCCGGCAGAGGAAATCTACCTTGATCTGCATGGGATATCCCAGCCAGCCAAAAATGTCGATGTTGTCCCAGCCCTCTTTGTTATCGCCGCGCGGCGGATAGTAATTGATGCGGACGACGTGGCTCATTTTGCCGTAAAGCTCCGGATACAGGTCCGGCTGAAGAATATGCTCCAGCACCGAAAGCTTCGATTCTTCCTTGGTTTTAAAAGACCCGGGATCGTCCAAGACTTCGCCATCGCGATTGCCCAGAATATTGGTCGAGAACCAACCGTTCAGCCCGAGCAGGCGCGCTTTGAAGCCCGGCGCGAGAATTGTTTTCATCAGTGTCTGGCCGGTCTTGAAATCTTTACCGCAGATTGGCGCTTCATTCTTGCGCGAAAGCTCGTGCATCACCGGCAGATCCACGGTCAGGTTCGGCGCGCCATTTGCAAACGGCACGCCCTCCATCAACGAGGCGTAGGCGTAAATCATCGACGGGGCTACGCTTTCGTCGTTCGACTGCATCGCTTTCTCAAACGCTTTCACCGACTGGTGCGCGGCGGTCGGTTTCAAAAATATTTCGGTCGATCCGCACCAGATTGTGATCAGCCGCGAAGCTCCCGAGCTCTTTCTGAATTCGCGGATATCCGCTCGGACCTGCTCCGCTAATTCCATCTTGTTCTTGCCCTTTTTCACATGATGGCCGTCGAGCTTTTTCACGTAATTTCGATCAAAAACCGCTGGTCGTGGCTTAATCGAGCTCAGGAATGGCTTCACTTTGTCCAGCAGTTCGCGCTCGAGCACGCCTGCTTTGCGCGCAGCCGTGTACATGTCGTCTTCAAAAGGGTCCCAGCCGGTGAAGACCAGGTCGGGAAGGGAAGCGAGGGGCAGAAACTCCTTCACTAGAGGAGAGCGTCCTTCAGTGCGCTTGCCCAGGCGGATGGTTCCCATCTGAGTCAGGGAACCGATGGGACTGGCCAATCCCTTGCGTATGGCCTCGACCCCGGCGACAAAGGTGGTCGCGACCGCTCCCATGCCGGGTATCATTACCCCGAGTTTGCCCTTTGCGGGCTGAATTTCTGCGGTGCTGGTTTTGTTCCGGACAGACTTTTGGCGTGCAGCCATTTAGGGCATCTTCCTTATGACATTAAGCAGTGTTGGGCAAACGGGTATGTTCTCGTATCAGCGTAGCTTTTGCAACTCGCGTGGGCTGAATGGTAAAGCTGAAGGGCGAAAGTGTCACATCCGGCAGTAGCCGGGTAACTTTGTAGGGAGAAGCTGCGTCCAACCTACTAGCGAATCCAGGGATTCCTGTGCCGCCCGAGGACTATAATGGTTCAGGGTCGGAACGCCTGGGCGGATCGGGAGATACTTATGAAAAACCTGCTGTTACTCACCGCGGTCTTAGTAGCGGTTTGCCTTGCGCCGTCCGCGTTTGCGGCCGACAACGCAGACCAGTCATCGCCCACAAATTCCAAGACTGCCCCCGCTCCAGTTGAGCCATCCGCAACCAAGGTTGCGCATGACGGCGGAATCAATGACATCGACGCGATCGGGAACCGCAATGTCGGGTGCGCCCGCGGAATGGGCAACTGGTACAGCCTGGAGAGACAGATTGCTCTTGGCAAGCAAGTATCGATGCAGGTCGAGACTCAGTCGAAGATCATCAGTGATCCCGTGGTTTCTGAATACATCAATAGGCTCGGCCAGAACATCGTGCGTAATTCCGATTCGCAGGTGCCGTTCACCATCAAAGTCATAGACTCTGACGACATCAACGCCTTCGCTCTTCCCGGCGGTTTTTTCTACGTAAATTCGGGCCTGATCCTGGCCGCTGATGAGGAAGCTGAGTTGGCTGGAGTTATGGCGCACGAGATTGGCCACGTTGCCGCCTGCCATGCTGCGCGCGAGAATACCCGCGCCAACCTCATGCAGATGATGACCATTCCCTTGATTTTTATGGGTGGTCCGATTGGCTACGCCGCCTATGAAGGCGCCGGTCTTGCGGTGCCGCTCACGTTCCTGAAGTTCTCGCGTGGCTTCGAAGCCCAGGCTGACTACCTTGGCGTGCAATATATGTACAAGGCCGGCTACGATCCGCAGGCTTTTATTTCCTTCTTTGAAAAGATCCAGGCACAGGAGAAGAAAAAGCCGGGCACGATTTCAAAGGCCTTCGAGACCCATCCGCAAACGCCTGATCGCATTCAGAATTCGCAGGCGGAGATTGCCAAGATATTGCCCCCGAAGTCGGAGTACATCGTGACCACCTCCGAGTTCGACGACGTCAAGTCTCGGCTTGCCTCGATCGAAAACCGTCACAAACTGAATGACGAAAAGGATGGCAAGAAGCCTTCGTTGCGACGTGCCTCGTCGACCGATAAAAACGGAAGCGATGATAAGACGTCTGACGATGGCCGTCCGACTTTGAAGCGCCGTCCCGAGGACAACAACAACTAACCGAAACCAGATTAGCGCAAGAGAAAACGGCGGGCCCCGAAGCCCGCCGTTCTCATTTACAGCAGCAGGAGAATTTATGCTGCTTCTTTTGTCGCCAGCGATCTGACGGGAGAGCGGTCAGTTTGGGCGCTCACAATTTTCATCTGCTTCCAGTCGTAGGGCAGCTCTTTGCCGCAGTCGAGGCACACTACGTAGGTGCCAGTGGCAAATGCGGCACGACTGCGCGGGCCCTTCTTAATGGTGATTGGAAAACTGTAGCGGTGGTGCCAGCAGCCGAAAAGCGCATCAACCACGCGAGAAAACATCTCTCTACCTCCACGAATGCCCCAAGACCCTGGGAGGCCCGACGAAGTGGCATTCAGCTACTTAGATTCAGCTTCTCTGAAAAGGGTTCGTCGAAGGTACCGCAAAATTATTAGTTCGCGCAACTCTGCGCGTTGAAAGGATTTAACGTGCCGATTCAGGTCCAGTTTTTTTATGGGATTTGCAGCGGCTGGCAATGGCCGTCCGTAGCTTGGTTTCCAGGTCTTCGGGGAGTTCGTAAAGCTTGGAATCGCGGTAGATTTCGATGGTCTTTTTGGTGGTATCGCAGACCACGTAGCAGTTGTGGCACCAAGCCAGGTGCTCGTCCAGTTCCGCCTTCGTGTTGGCGTCGATGACGCCGTCCAGGTAATCGGTTAGTTCGTGGAGAAACTCAGAGCATTTCACCGTGTGCCATCTCCACTGCTGGGTTTAGATTGCGATCCATTCGACCTCTCTCTTTTTTGAAAATACTTGTTCAGCCGTTCGCGCAACTGCAGGCGCGCCCGCAGTAATCTTGATTTCACTGCCGGTACGCTCAAATCCAGCGCCTCGGCTGTTTCTTCGGTCGAAAGACCTTCAACGTCCCGCAGCACAAAAACCGTACGAAATGTTGCAGGCAGTCCGTGAATTGTGCGGTCTAAAATGTCCCGCAACTCAGCCTGCGTATATTGCTGTTCCGGATTCGGCGACCAATCGGCTACTTCCCGCGGTACCGAATCATCCTCGGTCTTTACTTCTTCATCCAGCGAAACCGTTCGTTCCGGACGCCGGCGCCGCAACTTCATCAGCGCTTCGTTGACCGCAATCCGCACCAGCCAGGTGTAAAACTTCGACTGCCCCTGGAACTGGGCCAGATTGTTGTACGCCTTCAAAAAGGCGTCCTGGACAACGTCTTCCGCGTCTTCGCGGTTCTGCGTAATATGCTGCGCGATGCGAAAAACGTTCCGGTCGTAGCGCCGAACTAATTCCTCGAAAGCCCCGACGTCGCCGGCTTTCGCGCGTTGAACCAGAACCAGCTCATCACTGACCGGCTCACTTACCTTTGGTTGGATTGCACCCATTCGTCATTCGATGCAGGATTTTCGCGTTAAATGGAGGGAACCTGGATCGCATTTTTATTCTAATGGCTGAGACATAGTTTGCGCCAACGGTATCGGGTATTACGCGCGACTGCCATACTAGGGCACTGATTTATTGCTGATTATTAGGGTAGTGACTGGCTGCGCTCAGAAACCAATTGCACGGGCTGCGGCCTTCAGGTATAAACCTTACCCATTCAACAGTTCCCGCTCGCGATTCGTGTTGGAGGTCTCATGGGTGCCCTCACATCTGTGACCGCGGAAACGAGTACTTCTTCGAAGCGCCGCCTATCGTACATGGCAGCGGTGGTGGCATTACTGCTGGTGCTCGCAATCGAGTTAGTTATCCCTGCGCGCAGACAATCAGCCACATTCGACGAAGCCTGCCATTTATACGCCGGATACAACTACTGGACCAGAGCCGACTTCGGCATCAATCCCGAACACCCTCCGCTGGTGAAGCTGATCGCAGCTCTGCCATTGCTTAGGCAGTCGGTCCCAGGCTCAGAGCCACTGCCGATTCATATCAAACCGCAATGCTTCATTGGAGGGCGACAATTTCTTTATTCCGGTCAGACCGCGGACGCGATGTTGCTTAAGGCCCGCATGGCAGCGGCCACCCTGACGATTGTCGCCGCACTTACGGTATTTGCTGCCGCTTACGAAATGTTTGGAGCCATGGCGGCACTGCTCTCATTGCTTCTATTCGTTTTCGAGCCAAACCTGCTTGCCCACGGGAACCTGGTAACCACGGACATGGGCTTGAGCTTGTTTCTGTTCGCAACCGTTTTCGCCTTCTATCGGTACGTGCAAAAGCCATCCGCGTGGAGGCTTGTTCTGACGGGCGTATTGGCCGGGCTCACGCTAGCGGCCAAACATTCTGGAATTTTGTGGATCCCAATCCTGTGCGTGCTAGCACTCACGGAGATTCTGCGTCACGACCCGAACGCGCCGCTTTGCCGAGGAGGTCGCTTGAAGTGCGCTCTGCGGCTTGCGGGCTCGTTGATTATTGTGGGACTGATCTCTTTCGGAATTCTATGGTCGTTTTATGGCTTTCGATATGCAGCCAGACCGCATGGCCAAGCCATTATCCCGACGATCTCCGACTACTCGGCGGAGATTGAGCATCCCTCGGAGCGCAGTGTCATTCTGTTTGCCGCCCGTCACCATCTGCTGCCAGAGTCTTATCTATCGGGAATCGTTGACATCATAGTTTTCCCTGTGAAGTACATGACTTCGTACGTGTTCGGGAAGCTGTATCGCTATTCGCAATGGTTCTATTTTCCCGCGGCCTTCTTGATCAAATCTAGTCTTGGCCTCTTGCTGCTGCTTCTGCTCTTGCCCATTGCGGTTATTCTGCGGCGCACTCGGCAAAAAAGAGAACTCCTGTTTCTACTCGTTCCTCCAGCGCTTTATTTCGCGGCCGCGACCCAAGCCGGATTCAATATCGGTGTTCGCCACATTCTTCCGGTGTATCCGTTCTTGATCGTCCTGTCCGCTTTTGCCGCCTGGCAACTCTCGCAGCTGGGCCGTGCGTGGCGCTATGCAGTGGCGGTGCTTTTAATTTTTCAGGTTATCTCCTCGACGCGCGCGTTTCCCAACTACCTGCCGTATTCGAACGAACTATGGGGCGGCCCAGCGAATACTTACAAATACCTAACCGACTCAAATGTGGACTGGGCGCAGCAGCTGAAATCTACGAAAAAGTATCTGGACGCGCACCGGATCAAAGATTGCTGGTTCGATTATTTTGGCCATGGACTGGTTGCAGATCCTGTTTATTACCAGATCCCTTGCAGGCCACTGCAAGATGCCATTGATTTTGCCCCAGTTGGCAACGTTCCTGTACATATCTCCGGGACCGTATTAATCAGCGCCATGGAACTCTCCCCTGGGCTTTGGGGTCCCGGCGAACTCAACCCGTACGTCCAATTCCAGCAGCTCCGCCCAGATGCTTTGATTGACGACGGAATCTTGGTGTTTCACGGTGAATTCGATGTGCCGCTGGCCTCAGCGACCGCCCATGCGCGCGCAGCGACGGTGGTATTGTTCGCGCCCAAGGTTAGCGACGCGCAATTACAATACGCCCTTTCCGAAGCGCAAACCGCGGTTTCATTGGCGCCAAAAGATGAAGGCAGCGAGGAAGCTCTGGGTGACATTTTGATGAAGCTGAATCGGAAAGATGAGGCAAGGGTCGCCTACCAGCGGGCCTTAAACCTGGCGTTGACAATTTATCCGGAGTTTCAAGACCAGACGATCGCGGGGCTCAAGCAGAAATTGCGGTGAGCGAATTCGCGTATTCCATATCGGCGTCCCGATCCCGACTTTTTTGTTGATTACGTCCGTTACCTATCACCCGAGCTCGCACTCACGTCACAATGTCCAGAATGCGACCGGTCCGCACATTACTGCTCCTGCTGTCGATGATCGTTGTCCCGTGCTTGCTCCATGGCAAGCAGCTCGCAGTCGTAACTGATACCGCAAATCCAACTACAAACCTGAGCGCCGCTGAACTGATCAAGCTTTTCAACGCGCACATTCATACATGGGCCGACGGCAGGCCGGTGTTAATAGTCGTGCGCGATCCCGCGTCTGCGGACATGGACCTGGTTCTGCGCAAGCTCTTCAATATGACCCCTGGCCAGGCCCGAGTGTTCATCGAGGCCCATAAGCCTTCGATCATTGTTGCAGGTTCCGACGACGCAGTTCTGCGCTTCGTCGCCACCAATCGCGGTGCGGTTGGGATCGTGGACCTGTATTCGCTGACCAAAAATGTGAACGTTGTAAAAATCGATGGCAAGCTGCCCGTCGAGCAAGGTTATCTGCTGCGAGGAAACTAGGTAATGAAATCATTCACGACATTCATCGCTGCGAGCTTGGCACTTTCAGTTAGCGCCTGGACCCAGACAGTTTCACACGGCGAAGCTCTTCCTTTGAGCGCAAAATCCACCGAGGTTCGTCAGCTGTTGAATCAGGCCTGGATTCTAGACTCCGACCAGGTCGAGCAAGCGCAGGCCATTGAAGTCATGCGAAAGGTCGTTAGGCTTGATCCTACGTTCGCCATGGGACACGAAATCCTGGCCCAGATCAGCCTTGATCCCGCCGAGCAGGTAAGCGAACAGAAACAGGCGCTTGCCAACCGGGGATACGCCAATGCCTCCGAGCAGATTGTGATTGATTGGTTCCAAAACGCCGCCGACCACAAACTTATTCCTGCTATCACCAACATGAACGATGCGCTCCACCAATATCCACGCGACCGCTGGCTGGTTTTCCTCGCGAATTCCTGGCTCATGGCGCAGACGCAATACGAGCGCGCTGCGACGGTTTATGAACATTCCGGAATCACTGATTCGCCCGGGCTGATCAATAACGCAGCCTATACCTACGCCAACATGCGGCAGTTCAGCAAAGCCTATGCCCTGATGGACAAGTACGTTGCCCTGATGCCCCAGGACCCCAATCCGCAGGATTCCTACGCGGAGATTCTGCGCATGGCGGGCCACTACACCATCGCCATCGATCACTATAAAGTGGCTCTCACTATCAATCCGCAGTTCTACTCGTCACAATTCGGCATTGCGGATACGTACCTGTTGATGGGAGACGAAACTCGGGCGCGTCAAGAGTACGACGCGGCTTTCAAGAAATTTCCTTCTCTACCAGAACTAGACTGCATTCGTTGGAAGACGCGGCAAGCCACCACTTACGTTTACGAAAAAGACTTTCCCGGAGCAGATAAGGCTTTTCAGTCACTCGCCGATTACGCTCATGCCAAGCATTTGAGCCAGGTCGAAGCCGATGCTTACCGGCAAATGGCCATGTACCAATCGGATAATCACCAGGCAATGGCGTTGTTGACCAAAGCTGAAAGCGCTCTTCGCGACGGCGCTAATGTTTCAGTTATTAACGCTCACCAGGAGACAGCTCAGATTTTGCGCACCCGCGTGCAGGTCGCGATCCGGGCAGGAAATTCATTAGCGGCAGATACGGCTGCCGCAAAACTTGCGGAACTTTCACTGAACTCCGACGATAAAGTGATCGACTCTGCCTTTAACGGCGCGGTAGGCGCGCACCTGTTCTATGAACATAAATACAAACAGGCCATCCCGCACCTCGAAGAAGACGACAATAGTCCGCTTTCACTAAAACTACTGGCCGCTGCTTACCAGACCACCGGGTACTTTGCCGGCGCAAAACGCACTCAAGAGACGCTCGCCAATTTCAACGATCCCTCGGTGGAGCAGGCGCTGGTCGTGCCCGCGCTCCGCAAGTGCCTGGCGAACCCAACCTGCAACGTTGGCATGAAAGACGCCGCTTTGCAGATCAAGCACTAGCCTGTTCTTGATCTGGCCCGCGCAGATGCAAAGCCCAGCCAAACCCAATCGTCGTCTATAATGCTGCGTTCCTCAAATCAGTCAACTTTTTTCAGCCGAGGATTTCATGAGACTTATCCGCGCGTTCATCTGGTGCTTGTCTGTAATCTCCGCGTTGTGCGTCACCCCGTCAGTTGCACAGAACGCGCAACCCCAGTACCCCGACTATCCCAGTGAAACCCCGCAAAACTTTCAGCAGAATCAAGCCAGTTGGGAGTACACCCGTCGGGTCGTGATGATCCCAATGCGTGACGGGGTGAAGTTGCACACGGTCATTCTCGTGCCCAAAGGTGCAAGTCATGCGCCGATTTTGTTGACCCGCACACCCTATGACGCCGACGCCCTCACCAGCCATAGCCCCAGCTCTCACCTCGGTCCGGAACTCTGGGGTTATGACAATGCCACGGAAGTGATCGTTCAAGGCGGATACATTCGTGTGGTGCAGGATGTGCGCGGCAAATACAACTCGGAGGGTGATTACGTAATGAATCGCCCGCTGCACGGAGCGTTGAATCCAACTCCGGTGGATCATGCGACCGACACCTATGACACTATCGACTGGCTGGTTAAGAACATTCCCGAAAGCAATGGCAAAGTCGGAATTCTCGGAATTTCCTATGACGGATTTCTGCCCTTAATGGCGCTGATCAATCCGCATCCTGCGCTCAAGGTTTCTGTCCCGATGAATCCCATGGTTGATGGCTGGATGGGCGACGACTGGTTTCATAACGGTGCTTTCCGCGAACAAAACATGCCTTATATCTTGGAACAGGAGGCGACCCGCAAGAATGACCAGAAGTGGTGGACCGACCACTTCGACGACTACGACCTATACATGGAAGGCTCGGCCGGCGACATTGGCCGCAGTCACGGGCTGGATCAAGTCGGATTTTGGAGAAAGCTGATTGCACATCCCGCTTACGACTCGTTCTGGCAGGACCAGGCGATGGACAAGATCCTGGCGGAGCAACCGCTCAAGGTTCCGGTCATGCTGGTCCATAGTCTCTGGGACCAGGAGGACATTTATGGCGCGCCCGCGGTTTACAAAGCCATCAAGCCGAAAGATGTGAACAACGACAAAGTGTTCCTGGTGCTTGGCCCGTGGCACCACGGACAGGAGATTGAAGACGGCAGCTCACTCGGCGCGCTTAAATTCAATAGCGATACCGGCCTATACTTCCGCGAGAATATTCTTGCTCCTTTCCTCGCGCATTTCTTGAAAGACGATGCTCCCAAACTAGATGTTGCTCCGGTCACTGCGTTTGAAACCGGCACCAACGTGTGGCGCAGGCTGCCCTCGTGGCCGGCAGGATGCGAAAGTGGCTGCGTCCCCAAAGCAACACCGCTCTATTTAAACGGCAATCTGAAGCTGAGCTTCTCTGAGCCCAAGCGCGGCGACTCCGCGTTTGACGAATACGTATCCGATCCTGCCAAACCCGTGCCTTTCCGCGCCCGCCCGAGTCAGCCCGTGGGATATAGCGGTCGGTTGACCTGGCCGGAATGGCTGGTGGATGATCAGCGTGAAGCCTCCGGCAGGCCTGATGTCGCGGTCTTTACCTCTGACGTCTTGAACGAGCCGGTAAAGATCAGCGGCCAGCCGATGGCAAATCTTATCGCCTCGACCAGCGGCAGCGACTCCGATTGGGTGGTCAAGCTGATCGACGTTTATCCGGACGAGGTGGCTGGAGATGAGGAAATGGGCGGCTACCAGCTGATGGTCTCGGCAGACATTTTCCGTGGCCGCTACCGCGACAGCCTGGAAACGCCCAAGGCAATCACTCCCGATAAGCCCTTGCTCTACCGTTTCGCTCTGCCTACGGCGGACCACGTCTTCCAGCCCGGTCACCGCATTATGGTGCAGGTGCAGTCCAGCTGGTTCCCGCTTTATGACCGCAACCCGCAGACTTTCGTTCCCTCAATCTTCTGGGCGAAGCCGGAGAACTACAAAAAGGCCGTGCAGCGCGTTTATCACGCTCCCGGCCAGGAGAGCTTCATCGAGCTGCCGATGGTAAAGGGAAATTGAGAGATGAGGGGCGAACGCTCTCGTGCGCCCCGTTTTCAAAATGATCTTTGCCTAGGCAAGTGACTAAAGTGACCTGCTAAGCGCACCAGCCTTCCGCCTATAATCGAAGCACGAATCCGCCCCTGATTTAGCGAACGTATGCCCCAAAATTCCGCCGAAGAGATCGTCCGCACTGCCGTGGCCCAGGCGCTAGAGCGCCAGCTGGCCTCGTTTCGCGAGAGTGTCGTCCAGGAAGTCTTGCGGGAAGTCGGGCCAGCTCTAAGCGCCAAGCCGGCACAGGCCGGGAGCAGCGCCGCAGGTTTACAAAAGGCTGTTGCCCGAATTCAGGCCGGAACCACGCAGAAGGAAATCCTGCGGGCCTTGCTCGACAATACCGTCCTTTACTGCGGCCGCGTGGCTCTGTTCGTGGTGAAAAATGGGACGGCAAGCGGCTGGCAGGGAACTGCCTTTTCCAACAATGACGCCGTCAAGGATTTCGCTCTGGATGTGTCGTCCGGAGTCGCCTCGCGAGTAATGCAATCACGAACGCCGGAAAACGGAGCCGCATCCGACTTCGACGCGCAATTTATTTCGAAATTTGGTTCGCCCGCAGACGGCAAAATTGCTTTATTGCCGCTACTTTTGAAAGACAAAGTTTCTGCTTTGGTCTACGCCGATGGCGGAGCGCAGGCCGGCGCGCTCGACACCGCTGCGCTCGATGTGCTGGTGCGCGCCACTAGCACCTGGCTGGAAGTTATTTCCCAGCGCAAACAAGCTCAGAAAGAAGGACCGCCCGAGCCGGAGATGCACTCCGCGCCGGCGGCAAACGATCCTTTTGCCGCGCACGCTCCTCTTCACAGCGCCAAGGCCCAGCAAGCGCCGGAGGTAGCTCCCGCGGCCGCAATGTCGGCCGCAGCGGCATCGGGCGGGGCATCTGCTGGAACGACCGCTCCGGTTCTCAGCGGCGAAGAGGCCGAAGTCCATCGCAAGGCGCAGCGTTTCGCCCGCCTGCTCATGGATGAAATCAAGCTCTACAATCAAGCCAAAGTTGCCGAAGGACGCAAGCATAAAGATCTTTACGACCGCCTGCAGGAAGACATCGAAAAGAGCCGCGCGACATATCTAAAGCGTTATGGGAACACAGCCGCTGCCAGCGGGGATTATTTCAATCAAGAATTGATTCGCAGCCTCGCTGAAGATGAGGTTTCTCTCCTGGGTAAGAACTTTCAGAGGTAGCCTTTAGCGTTAACTTTTCAACCGGAATAATCAACGCTGATGCATGCCATCAGCATCTTACTAAGCGATAATCATAGAGACGTGGCGGGGCATCTTCCTAAGTTATTTTTTCTTGCTGTAATCTTGTGCGCATTCGTGTGCTCGTCTGCGTTGCCGCAACAGGCTAGTGGTCCCAAACCTGACGCTCAGAGTCATGTAACCCCCGGACCACCAGTCCCTGCAGCGCAGGCGAAACCGTCGACCGCATCGACTACGCCACCCGCTTCCAGCAAGAAAGCCGTGGCACATAGGAAACGGTCGCGGAAACCCGCACGTTCATCCGCCAAATCGCGCCGCGACACCCTCCGTTTTCGCAAAATGCATCAGGCCTTCGTTGGCTCCGCGACGCTCAAACCCATGGGCTTGCAACTTCTGCAAAACCGAGTTCCCGCGGCCTATGCCGGCGTTGAGGCCTATGCCCGCAAACACAACGGCGATGACGCGGGATCCCTGGCGTGGCTGGCTGTCGGGTATGCGTATTTTTTGGATCATCAATATGCCAGATCGATCGACTCTCTGAACCACGCCAAGCTACACGCCGGTGAGATCGGCGATTACGTGGCCTTCTATTTGGCAAGTTCGCAGGTGCAGAGCGGCCACTCTGCCGAAGCAATGGCGTCGCTAAGTAAGTTCGACGACGACTTCCCTGAGTCTTTGCTGATTCGCGATGCGCACATTACTTATGCCGACGCCCTGATCGCTGCCAACCGCGCGAAGGAAGCCGCCGGTTTACTTGAAAAAGATCGTGAGCCCATACGCGGCGATCTTGAACTAACGCTTGGCCGCGCCTACGAAGCTGCGGGCGAGCCAGCGAAAGCCGTCGCCGTGCTCAAGCACCTTTATACCGGCCTGCCGCTCAGCTTCGAAGCCACCGTCGCAGAATCGGAGTTGCAGAAATTATCTTCAGCTCCTGGTATTACGCCGATCAGTTTCGGCGAGCAGAAAAGCCGGGCCGATGCGCTCGCCCATGCCAAGCGTTTCACGGAGGCGGCCGACGTTTATCGGAACTTGCTGCGCACAGCGACTCCCACGGATAAACCCGAAATTCAACTCGCATATGCCGAGGCATTACATCACTCCGGACAAGAGCGCGAGGTTAAGACGCTGCTGAACTCGGTTGAGAGCACTTCTCCTGAAATTACCGCGCGCCGGCTCTGGGACATTGGCGAGCTGCAGCGCGCGGCCAATGACGATGATGCATTTCTGCGCACGGTCGACCAAATCCGGCAGGCCGCTCCGACCAGCCCATGGCTCGAGCAAGCGCTGCTTTATGTAGGCAATATTTATCTGCTGCGCAACGACTACGACAAGGCCATCGACGCTTACCGCGAAATTGAAACTCGGTTCCCTGGCGGCGCGCGCGCTCCTTATTCGCATTGGAAGGCGGCGTGGCTAAGTTTGCGCCAGGGCCGCGATGCTGATGCCAAAGCCGGATTCGAAAAGCAGATCGAAACTTATCCCGATTCATCCGAAGTTCCGGCGGCACTCTACTGGCGTGGACGCTTGGCCGAAGAAGAAGGCGACGTTGCCATGGCCAGCGCTTATTACCAAAAGGTTTCCGACCGCTTCCGCAACTATTACTACGGTCCTCTGTCTCGCGAACGTTTAAGCAAGCTGAAGGTCAGCGATCCGCCGCATTACGCGATTCTGGACCATGTTCCGCCGATCAATGGAATTGAGGCGATCAGCGACGACGCTCCCCCGGAAGACAATCTCCGCGTCGAAAAAGCGCATTTGTTGGAAAATGGCGGCTTGTTGGATTTTGCCATTCGCGAATTGAAGGCTGCCGCCGAAGAAGACAAAGGAAACTGGCTGCCGGCGGAGACCGCCCGCATGTACCAGGACGCTGGCCGCTACGACGCTGCGGTCGAGACTTTAAAACGCGCGGTGCCGAATTATTTTGCGGTCGATCTCAGCACGCTGCCGCGGTCCTATTGGGAAGCGCTTTTTCCAAAACCTTATTGGCCAGACCTGAAACGCTTTGCAGATGCGAATGGCCTCGATCCTTATCTGGTCGCGTCTCTGGTTCGCCAGGAATCAGAATTCAATCCCAACGCCGTCTCAAATAAAAATGCGCTTGGGCTAATGCAGCTTCTGCCACGCGTTGGCAAGGGCGTGGCCAAGCAAGAGAAGCTAAAACATTTTTCGCCGCCGCAGCTTTTCACTCCCGCTGTGAACTTGCAACTGGGAACGCGCTATTTCCGATCCATGGTGGACCAGTTCGGCGGATTTGAGTACGCGCTGGCTGCGTATAACGCGGGCGATGATCGCGTAAAAGATTGGCGGTCAGCCGGCAAGTACCGTGACGTGCAGGAGTTCGTCGAATCTATTCCTTTTACAGAGACACGCGAATATGTGCAGGCGATCATGCGCAACGCCAACGTCTATCGCCAGCTGTACGGAACACCCTAGACCGTGTGGGTCGGACATTCTTGTCCGACAGAAGCTCTATAGGCAGTGTGGGTCGGACACTCTTGTCCGACAAAGCTCTAAAGGCCGTGTGGGTCGAACATTCTTGTTCGCAAAGCTCTATAGGCCGTGCGGGTCGGACACCCCTGTCCGACATCCCCTCTAACTTAAATGGTGTTGATCGTGTGGCCCCGTCCACGTCCCGGGTTGACGGGCGTGGACGCCCATCCCCGCACGTCAGTCCTCATGGGTGAAGTAGGCCTTCAGGCCTGGATTGGATCGCGGTTGTTTATGGGTGAAGCAGGCCTTCAGGGCTCGATGATAGCGCGGTTTTTCATGGGTGGAGCAGGCCTTCAGGCCTGCGTCGGAAAACATAGAAAACGGGCTTTAGCCCCCGAGGTATATCGACGGGTCTCAGCAAACTCGAAATTGAGCCCGCGATGCGGGCGGAATTTGATTAGCCCACCGCGTGAGCGGTGGGTAGAGGGACGGCCCCATTCCCACGCATTATCATGATCCTCTATGTTTTCCCGCCGCACCGAGTGGAACCTGGCGCACAATCGCCTCACAATTGCGCATCAGGAAGCGATCTCCTCCGGCAGCAAAATAATTGATCTAACTATCTCCAATCCCACGCGTGCGGGAATTGAATACGACGAGTCGGCCATCCTCAGTGCGCTTGCCAATCCGAAGGCGCTCGATTATGACCCGCAACCGAAAGGCCTGCGTAGCGCGCGCGAAGCGGTTGTCAGGTACTATGCGTCGATCGTCGATCCCGAATCCCTCATTCTCACTACCAGCACCAGCGAAGGATATTCGTATGTCTTTCGTTTACTCTGCAATCCGGGCGACGAAATTCTGGTTCCGAAGCCAAGCTACCCATTGTTTGATTTCCTGGCTGATCTTCAAGACGTGAAGCTTGTCCCGTATTCATTGATCTACGATCACGGTTGGCAAATCGATTTCCATTCATTGGAAGCTGGTCTCACGAAGAACTCGCGCGCGATTGTTCTGGTGCATCCCAATAATCCGACTGGTTCTTACATCAGTGGGCAAGAGCGAAAGCGCCTGAATGAACTCTGCCACCAGCACCAACTCGCGTTAATTGTTGACGAAGTCTTTCTCGATTACGCCCACGATGGCGAGCATAAGCCAACCTTCGCGGCAAACGAGGACGCTCTCACATTCACGCTCAGCGGCATCTCAAAAATTTCCGCTCTCCCACAAATGAAGATGGCTTGGATTGCGGTGAGCGGGCCTCAGGCGGACGTTGCCGCGGCCATGCAGCGCCTCGAGATCATCGCCGATACTTTTCTCTCTCTGAATGCACCTGTCCAACTCGCCGCGTCGGTTTTGCTAGATCAGAGAAAAATGATTCAGCCGCAGCTCTTGAGCCGTGTGCGCGTTAACTTGTCGGAACTCGATCGGCAACTCGCCCGCCAAAAGTCTTGCTCGCGTCTCGAGGTTCAAGGCGGATGGTATGCGGTCCTGCGAATTCCTGTAACCAGATCCGACGAAGATTTTGCTGTCGAATTACTGCGGCGTAGCGGCGTGCTCGTTCATCCCGGTCATTTTTACGACTTCCCCAGCGACGGCTATCTTGTGCTGAGTCTGATCACTTGCGAGGAGGAATTTCGACAGGGAATTTCTCCCTTACTAGATCTCGCGACCATCTCCTGACCTACTCCAACTCGCTGTCATACCGAGGAGTCGAGCTCGCGAGATAACGAGGAACCCGCTTCTCCCCAGTGAAAAGCAGATTCCTCACCGCTAAAGCGGTTCGGAATGACAAAAGTCAGCAGTCAGTGGTTAGCGATCAGTCGTTGGTTAGCGACAGTCGTCGGTGATACTGATCTCCGGAGATGGCCACTAGCCACTAACAACTAACCACTGACCACTAATTCATCCCAGGCAGACAATCTCCCCGCGCCGAAGTAAAATGCACTCGGCAATCTAATCTGAACCCGAGGCCCTTGAATGGCAGACAAGGCAACCATTCCCGTCCCCAGCACTAATATCGATTCGGTTCTTCAGGAAGCGCGCAAGTTCGAGCCGCCGGACGAGTTTCGCCGGGCCGCGCATATAAAGAGCGAAGAAGACTACGAACGCATCTATCGAGAATCAGTCGAGCAGCCGGAGAAGTTTTGGGGACGCATTGCCGCCGAGCTGCACTGGTTCAAAGAGTGGGACAAAGTCCTTGAATGGAAAAATCCCTGGGCGAAGTGGTTCGTCGGCGGCCAAATCAATCTTTCGTATAACTGCCTCGACCGCCATGTGCAAACCCATCGCAAGAATAAAGCTGCGATCATCTGGGAGAGCGAACCCGGAGAAGTGCGGACACTCACGTACCAGCAACTGCATCGTGAGGTGCAGAAGTTCGCGAACGTTCTGAAGTCACTTGGCGTGAAAAAAGGCGACCGCGTCGCCATCTACATGGGCATGACACCGGAGCTGCCCATTGCCATGTTGGCGTGTGCGCGAATCGGCGCACCCCACACCGTAGTCTTCGGCGGATTCTCTTCCAACGCACTCATTGATCGCATTCACGACTCGCAGGCCACCGCAGTCATAACCCAGGATGGTTCCTACCGCCGCGGCACTGAGGTCAAGCTTTTTCCGGCAGTCGAAGAGGCATTGAAGTCTTGTCCGTCAGTAAAGAATGTTGTCGTTTACAAGCGCACCGGGACTGCGATCAACATGAAGTCCGGTCGCGACCATTGGTGGCATGAGTTAATGGCCAATGCTTCCGATGAATGTCCTGCCGAGCCGCTTGACTCGGAACATCCGCTCTACATTCTTTACACTTCGGGCACGACCGGAAAACCCAAAGGCGTTGTGCATACGACAGGCGGCTATTCGGTCGGGACCTATATCACTACTAAATGGGTCTTCGATCTTCACGAGGAAGACACCTATTGGTGCACGGCCGACATAGGATGGGTCACCGGTCACAGCTACATCGTTTACGGCCCGCTGCAAAACGGCGCTACCAGCTTGATGTATGAGGGTGCCCCGAATTTTCCTGAGCCAGATCGCTTCTGGAGCATCATCGACCGCCACAAAGTAAACATCTTCTACACCGCGCCGACGGCAATCCGCACATTTCTTCGCTGGGGTGATCAGTGGCCGAAGAAGCACAAATTGGACAGCCTGCGCCTGCTCGGCACCGTAGGTGAGCCGATCAACCCTGAGGCCTGGATGTGGTACCGAGAGATGATCGGTCACAATCGCTGCCCGATCGTCGATACCTGGTGGCAAACTGAAACCGGGCACATCATGATCACGCCTATCCCCGGCGCAATTCCCACCAAGCCGGGTTCCGGAACCAAGCCGTTTCCGGGGGTTGTGCCCGAAGTCGTGACCATGCAGGGTGAGCCGGTCCCAGCAGGCTCCGGCGGATTTCTTGTACTGAAGCAGCCCTGGCCGGGGATGCTGCGCACGATCTACGGCGACCCCGACCGCTACGTGAAGCAGTACTGGTCGCAAATCCCCGGCACGTATTTCACCGGCGACGGCGCCCGCAAAGATAAAGATGGTTACTTCTGGATCATGGGCCGGGTGGATGACGTGATTAACGTCTCCGGCCATCGCCTGAGCACAATGGAAGTGGAATCCGCGCTGGTTGCACATGAATACGTCGCAGAAGCCGCGGTGGTTGCGCGCCCAGATGAAGTCAAAGGCCAGGCAATTTCGGCGTTCGTGACGCTCCAAGGCGGCCGCAGGCCTACACCCGACCTGAAGGAAGAGCTGCGCAAATGGGTAACTAAGGAAATCGGCGCCCTGGCCAAGCCTGACGACATCCGCTTCACCGATTCTTTGCCAAAGACTCGCAGCGGTAAAATTATGCGCCGCCTATTACGCGAGCTGGCCACAAACGGCGAAGTGAAGGGTGACACCACCACTCTCGAAGACTTCAGCGTGCTCGCAAAATTGAAGGAACAGGAAGAAGCGTAAGAACTTTCCTGTCGTACAGGTAATCCCTTGCCGATTGTTTCTCATCAAAAACCTACGCTGGCACAAACCAGAGGAGGATATTGATGAAAGCTAAACTGCTCGTGTTTCCAACTGTCCTGCTATTGGCTTCCGCAGCTTGGGCACAAGGCAACCAAGCCCAGGTTTCCCCGCGAGCGGAAGAACGGATTCAGAAAGAAGTACGGCACCAGCTGCTATTGCTGCCCTATCTGACGGTGTTCGACAACCTCGCCTACAAAGTGGAAGGCTACAAAGTGACCTTGTTGGGCCAGGTGACGCAACCCGTTTTGAAATCCGACGCGGAAAACGCCGTAAAGCACATTGAGGGAGTCGAACAGGTCGATAACCAGATCGAAGTGCTGCCCACGTCACCCATGGACGACGGGTTACGCCGCAGGCTTTACGCCGCTATTTACGGATACCCTGGTTTCGAAAAATATGCCATGCCCGTTGTGAAGCCCATTCGGATCATCGTGAAAAATGGGCATGTAACCTTGGAGGGCGTGGTAGATAGCGAAGCGGATAAGAACGTCGCCGGTTTGCGAGCCAGCGGCGTTCCCGGAATCTTTTCGGTCACAAACAGCCTCCAGGTTGTTAAGTAAATTTTGTGACAACGCGGCTGCGGACTCTTCTTCCGGGCCTTGGGTCCACAGCCGCTATCACATCTGTGAATTTCACGCCTTCGCTTCGGTCGCCGGGGATCCCATGTGCCCGCAGCGTGCCCTCATCCCGGCACGGAATTTCTCGCGCTCCTCCGGTGTCATTTTCTCCCATCGCCCGCGCATGTAGCGCCCGCGGCCCATGTGCGGCCTCATCCACCCTCTTTGTCCGCCAAACAAAATCCAGCACAGACCCAGCAGCCCTAGAGCCTGCCAGTAAGTTATTGGGCGAAGTCCGAACAAGGCCGGCATCAGCCAGTTCCATAAGTGCAGGACAGCCTCGCCGAATCCTACCGCAAAAATTGATACGGCAATGATGCCGAAAATGAACAACCTCGCAGATCTCACCACTCTGTTGACAGCCATAAGCCTCTCCTTTATCTCAAGAATTCTTCGTACACCGACTGCAACCTTTGCCTCAGGTGCAGCACCGCATACCGCTTGCGCGAGAGCAACGTGTTGATATTCATCCCACTCTCGGCGGCCAGTTCTTTGAAACTCTTCCCCTCAATCTCGTGCGCGATAAATACTTCACGTTGCTCATCAGGCAATTCGTCCAGGGCGGCCTCAAGCTCCTCAATCAGAACACTTCGCATATAAGCCGCTTCCGGACCAGCGTCCGCCGAAGGCAGGAACTCCTCGACCGAGAGCATCTCCCCTTCATCTGAAGGCAAGATCAAGTCCGCCAGAGCTTCGGGCTTCTTCTTGCGAAACCTGTCGATGATCCGGTTGCGTGCCACCTGGAACAACCACGCGCCGGCAATCTCGACCGGCTTCATGAGCCGGTACGCCTCGACCAGTTCGAAGAAAACTTCCTGCAGAATGTCTTCGACGTCGCCCGGATCGGCCACGCGTCGGCGGATGAAATTGCGCAGCCGAAACCGCTGTTGCTCGACCGCCTCAGAGATCTGCCGGTCCTGTTCGCGCGTCATGTCGATGGCCAGCGCCGTCATCTAGAAGTGAAGACGATTGAGAAACCAAAATATTGTAGAAAGTAGAAAGATGAGTCGCAGCGGGGAAGAACCAGCTACGCGCCTTAGATCCACAATCAGAGATTCTAGTGCGATGCGCTGCCCGCGAGCTGAGACCTCAGGTCGCGAAAGTCGCGACTATTTTTCAGATGGTCAGGGAATTTCTTTTCGTAAAATTCGAGCGACGGGCACACCATGCGATGGAAGCCGAATTTGTCCATTTCCTTCCGGGCTTCTTCCGGTGTCCACCCGTCAACTGCCATGCGATAGGCGGCGATCATCATCCCGGTGCGGTCATCGCCATAGCGGCAATGCACGAAGATTTTCTTGTCCGGATTGTCGCGCATTACCTTCAGAAATTTTGCGAAGACCGCGTCTCTGGGAAATAAGCAGTGCCATGGCACGGGTACGAACTTCATACCTGCTTTAGTGACATCCTTTTTTTCCTTGTCTTTCCCAGTCAGCCGGCCGTCAACCACGATGTCGATCCCCATTTCTTTCAGATGTTCGTATCCGGTCCCCTTCGGTTGTCCGCCGCGATAGAGGTGGGGAGTTACTTCACCAAAATTTCCAACACCGATCACCGTCATTTTGCGCGCCATGGCGTGATTCTGGATCGCATGGGCCTCAGTCTTCGTGGCGGGTTGGTCGGACGCGGTGGCAACGCATGCCGCGAACAAGAAAAGCGCTGCGCAGCTTTGACGCCAAAGCATAGGAAGTAGAATTTTATTCCGGGTCATGGGTTGAGATGAGCGGGGTTTGCAGGCAGTGCCTTTTCGATTACGTCCGTGCTGGTCATGATGTTGCCGAGTGGTAGGTTCGCCCAGCCGCGTCGTTGATTGGTTGGACTGAATCGCGACTACTGGCCGCTGGTTGTTGCGAGTTGCTTTTCCTGCGGGGTCATCTGCCGCCACAAAACCTGCAGGTCCGCCGAGATGCGCCCATTCTGGGGTTCCTCGTGCAACGCCCGTGCAAACCATCGATATGCCGAAGGCAGATCGCGGCCTACGCAATGACCGGTGGCGTACATCGTGCCGAGCACAGTCTGGGCTTTGGAATTTGCGTGCATGGCCGCCGTGCGCAAGCTGTTCTCAGCCCGCGCGCAATTCTGCGGTACGCCATTGCCGTAGAGATACCGTTCGCCCACAAGCTCCAGATCGGCGTCAGGAGAAGTGCTGGCGGCCGCTGCCGGACGTGAAGGTGTAGGTTTGGGTTCTCGCGTTCGCGTCGGTTCCTTCGCTACCCTCGAAGCCTTGGCGACGCCCGGAGGAGGAGTCGCATTTGCCTCTTCGGTATTCTCTTGTGTCGGCGACGGAGGTGGATTCTGCTTGTTCGCTTCGTTGTCGCTGCTTGCGGTGGCCGCGCTTGTATTCTGATTTGCGTTTGCATTCTGCGAGGCCTGGTTCTGCTGCGCGCCGGCGTTCTGCGGAGCGGCGCCATTGGCTGGCGGAATATCGGTTTCCGTGGGCTTACCCGGGGTTTGGTTTTGGGCGTTCTGGTCAGGCTGCGTCGGCAGCACATCTCCCGCGCCGGTCATGGGTTTGTCGATGTGCGTCTGCTGATCTGAATTCGAAGCCGGCGCCACTTCTGACGGAGAAGCCGACGCTTGCTGTCCCGCGCCCCCTCCGAGTCGATTAAAAGGGAATCCATTGTGCTTCCACTGCCAGCCCAAATATCCCGCGGCTCCAATAGCAATGAACAGCATGAGGATCAATCCAACATGGCTGCGCGGCTGTTCGCCCTCGTATAGATAATGAAATTCAACTTTCGGATCGGCGGCATCATCCGCGAGTCCCAGAAATGACGGCCCGTGAACCGGCTCGGTGTGCCCGTTGTCCTTCCGTGGCGCGCGGGGCGCCTCTTTCGCAGGTGCCGCCTCAACCGCCGGCGGATGCGCCAGCGAGGCCCCGCACATCCCGCAAAAGCGATACTCAGGGCTATTGTCGTACCCGCAATGGGTACACCTTACGTACATGGTTTCAAGCATATCGTAATAATTGGATGGCAGAAAGGGTGCTGCTGTTGGAAGCTGCTGGATAGGAAGTGCAAGCGGCTAACTCACACAAATTGAGACCGTTTCAAGCAACTGCTTGTATGCTCAGCTAATTGTTTTGCCTGCTTAACGCCACATTCAGGGTGGACGAGTGGGAAAGTTAGGTGCCATGGAGTTCCAGCCTACCTCGAGTCGGAGTGGACAGCCGGGTGCCCCATCCTTATCGCGTTCGTTGCGAAAGGGTGGGTACCACGAACCTGGAAAGCTACACAAATGAGCTGACTGAATAAAGATTGCTGGTCAAGTCCCCAAAACCGAAATTCGCGCAAGCGCACGTCATACCCACGCTTCCTCAGTTGTAGCATCGACAAAGGACGAGCCACCCGCCTTATAAAGGCAACATGGCGCGATCTACAGCCCTTCGTTAAGCCCACTTGAATCACGATTGTGGTACTCTGCTCCGATTGCACCACATCTAGTGCTTACATTGTTGAGACACCCTCAAGTAACAATTTGCACCAGAACTGTTGCAGTACCGTGCATAATGCGAATTCCAGCAACACTGAAACGAGATGTCATCCCCAGCAGAAATATCGGATGCAATTCGTAAGGTCGCCACGCACCCGGGCGCGACCGAAATGGATTTAATGGTGGGTGTCGAAGCGCTGATCCGCCCCATTCTTGGGGAAGGCGTCAGCCTGTCACGCTACAACGAGTCAACTCGCCTAGGCGGAATTAAAGACGCGCTACACGGCAAACTGATAATCGAATATGAACGGCCCGGTAAGCTCAAAACCAAGAGAGGCTACAACGAAGCAGTCGGGCAATTAAAAAGATATCTTCGAGCAGAGGCTCCTTCTGAAAAAGACCTTGCGACTGCGGCCCTCAAACGAATGGTCGGGGTAGCACTGGATGGTCGACACATTATTTTCGTCCGTTCGCGCGGATCAGTCTCCCAAGCAATTCTCTACAAAGCCTTTGGTCAACTTACCCTTTTCCCCGAACTAGATCAGGCTGATGAATTTTCAGTTGATGCTTACGAAGTCACAACTGAGTCGATTGACCTCTTTCTCGGATACCTTCAATCACTCGCAAGGTTCCCCTTAACCCCTGACGCCTTGGCTGCTACGTTCGGCCCCCAAAGTGACGTAGCAAGGAGGCTTGTCGGCACGCTGTACGCGAAGCTAAAGACTTCCGGGAGTCAGAGAGTCCACACATTTTTTTCTGAGTGGCAGCGCATATTCGGAATTGTTTATGGACAGAACGTAGATAAAGCCGAGGAAGAAGCACAAATACTTGGCACTCAGTTTGGTGTAAAAGCGCCGCAGCTAAAGGAATTTCTGTTTTCGGTTCACACGTATTTTGCATTGCTGATGAAATTCCTTGCGGCTGAGATTATGACCCTGCAGCGCGGATCGTTGCTACAGTCCTTTATCCAGCCACTCGCTTCCTGTCCGTCTGCCGAGCTCAAGTCGGCATTGAAAGACCTGGAGGAAGGAGGACTCTTTTCCCGGCAGGAAATCAGTAACTTCTTGGAAGGTGACTTCTTCTCTTGGTACCTGGCTGAATGGGATGCCGAGCTAGGTGAGGGCATCCGACAATTAGCGAAGACCTTAGCCCAATTTGATCCCAGCACTCCCTACTTGGCGCCGGAGCATAGTCGAGACTTACTCAAGAAGCTCTATCAATATCTCGTTCCAAAGAAACTCCGCCACGATTTGGGCGAATATTACACACCTGACTGGTTAGCTGAACACCTGCTTAATGAAATTGGGTACAAGGGAGACCTGGACTCTCGCTTTCTGGATCCCGCGTGCGGTTCTGGCACATTCCTAGTGTTAGCTATGAAGCGAATGAAACAGTGGGGAGACCAGCAAGATCCTCCGATTCCATTACCGAAAATCGCGCAGAAAATTCTCGCCAATCTGGCCGGATTCGACTTGAATCCGATAGCCGTCATTGCTGCGAGAACGAACTTTCTTCTCGCGATGGGTGAATTGATCCGTTACTTGCGACCGATTGAAATTCCTATCTACATTTGTGATGCTGTCCTCACTCCTGTAAAACACAAAGCGCAATCGGCGTTTCCTGAAATTAAAAAGGGATATGAAGTAACAACCCGAGCCGGGACATTTGTGATCCCAAGGGAGGTTGTGAATCGAGGTGTCATCGACCGTTTTGCAGGAATCCTAGAAGATTGTATTCGCAACGAGGATCTGCGTACCTCGAAGAAGTTCGTTTCTCGGATTCAACGAGAAATAGGCTTGAAGGACGAAAGCTCGTCACAGTTGTTAGCCGATCTCCACGACCAGATGATGGAATTGGAACGACAGAATCGCAATCGCATTTGGGCTAGATTCATCAAGAACTCGTTTGCTCCGGTATTCAAATCGCAAAAGCGTTTCGATTTCGTGGTGGGTAATCCTCCGTGGGTGAATTGGGAAAGCCTTGCTGAAGAGTATCGTGTAGAGACAAACGAACTCTGGCGAGATTACGGTTTCTTCACCCAGCGTGGTTATCGTGCTGTACTGCCTGCTGGAAAGCTGGAGCTCGCTGCCCTATTCACTTTTGTGGCAGCGGATTCTTATCTTGCCAAAGATGGCAAACTCGGATTTGTTATTACCCAGAGCATCTTCAAAACACGAGGGGCTGGGGAGGGCTTTCGCAAGTTCAAATTGCCTGATGACGTCGATCTCGAAGTTACTCATGTCAATGACATGGTTGACCTCAAGCCGTTTGAAGGCGCACAAAATCGTACCGCGACCGTTGTGCTGCATAAGGGCAAGAAGACGAAGTACCCTGTCAACTACACGGTGTGGCAGGCAAGTAGTGACTACCTGGCCCTGCGCCGCTCTACAAGTTTCGAGCCGGAATTGGCGAAAGTCTTGGGGACCACAAATCGAATCGACCTGTTCGCAACTCATGTTGACCCTGGGAAGATTGAGAGTCCCTGGCTCACGTCAACTAAAGAAGCGATTCAGGCAAGCAGGAAATTAGTAGGCAAATCAACGTACACCGCACGTGAGGGTGTCAACACCAGAGGAGCCAACTCGATTTACTGGTTAAAAATCATCGAGCAAATTGGCGAAAGCGTGCTGGTTCAAAACATCGTCGATGGTGCGAAGAAGAAAGCTAAGCAAGTTCCGCCCACCTCGATTGAATCGGAGATCGTCTATCCATTACTTCGAGGAAGGGATGTATCCCGTTGGAATGCACAACCGAGCGTCCACATGATCGTCACACATCCTCCGGGCTTTCCTACTAGACCTTACGACGATTTTCAGGACCTATTCCCTAAAGCGCACAAGTATCTCTCGGAATTCAGAACCCATCTTAAAAAGCGAACCATGATTAAAAAGCTTGGCTGGGACTGGTATGCACTCGGGGAAATCGGCCCCTACACATTCTCCCCATTCAAAGTCGTTTGGGGCGAAGTCGGGAATGATCTAGCGGCAGCTGTGATTGCATCAGCTCAGTCGCGCAATCTTGGAAAGAAAATCATTATTCCTGACCACACGGTCATCATGATTCCTTGCGAGAAAGAAGATGAGGCTCATTTTTTGGCAGGCCAATTAAACTCGGTGGCTGCCCGCTTAGTGATTCGAGGATACATTGTTTTACATCCGTCACCGCATGTTCTAGAGCAGGTGCGATTGGTGCGTTTCGACCGAACGAACGTTCTCCATACGAAGCTGGCATCGCTCAGCAAGAAGGCACATGGACTGGCGGCCAGCGAGGAACCCACAGACCAGGATAATCTCTCGAGCATTGAGAAGGAAGTAGACGACCTCAGCGGAAAGTTGTGGGGTCTTTCCAGCCACGAATTGGAGCAGATGCGACTTGCCATCAAGATGACTGATGGTCGCAAGAAAAGCCCTCAGGGAGTTCTCTTCCCGAAGGCGAAGCTAGCAAAAGCGGGCACGAGAACATAACGAAGAACATCCCATCGTGCGCCCAGAATGGGTCAACCACCTGTCATTGACGGGTGGGCGGGTGGCCCATCCTTTCCGTGCCGATATCATTACAACTGAGGGTGCTCCACCCCTTGCGCTTTTCAAAGAGCCTGCCCTGAGCGGAGCCGAAGGGGTGGGAACCTCGAACGCTTGCGCGATGAGATCTTTTTCAGATCAGCATTTTTGATTTCAAGATCTCGTAAATCTTTGCGCCCAATATAATCGCTAAACCCGTCGACTCACTCTTCGAAAACCGCGAACAGCCTGTCCTCGAGTCGTAGTCGGATAGAACGGTCAAACCGTGGAAATCTTGTCAAGCCCCCTAAACCCACTATTTCCCTCTAACCCATTGAATCAAAGCACCAAATAAAAATTAAAACTTGGCACAATTTCCCTTCCAATTTGCTATTCTGAAAATAGGACATAGAAAAGGCGCGGATTCCCTCCGCGCCTTTTTCTTTTTTCAGCTCATGTAGGGGCGAACCTCCAGTGCCGCCCGTCGCGCAGCTTTTCTGTCCACCAGCCACTAATCAACAACCACGGGATACGAACTTGAAAAAGCAAAAAGACTACCTGCCGACGGGACACCTCGGCACCAAACGAATGGGTGAGCTCGCCGAACTCGCATTCATGTACCGGGCAGCAAGCGAAGGCATTGGGGTCGCCAAACCCTACGGCGACAGCCACGCCTACGACTTTCTCATCCAGCACGGCCGGCGCTTGGCGCGCGTGCAAGTGAAATCCTGCTACACCAGACGCGATCGCCGTCAAACCGGATTCGCGATTCTGGCTCGTCATCGGATGAACAAGGGCGGCCTCGCATACTCACAGAAAGACATTGATTTCATAGCCGCATACGTCGCCCCATGTCAGGCCTGGTACGTGATTCCTGTAGAAGCGCTTAAAAGCATCTCCATTCGTCTTCATCCCGGACTGTGCCCCGGAGGAAAAACGAAGCGAGCTGGCGCATTCTACGAGACTTACCGCGAAGCCTGGCATCTGCTGAAGGAACCGCAAGCGACTGAAACGCCGGTTCACAAAAAACAAGATGCAGCGAACTAAGATATTCGGGTGCCCCATCCTTGTCGCGTTCTTTGCGACAGGGTGGGGATTTTGACTTCCTGCGTCGGTTCTTCGTGCGGTCAAAGTCACGGGCCCACCCTGTCTCGTGCAAATCGCGAAGACCAGGATGGGCCACCCGGCAAGCTGATTTCGAAAGATGCACGCACTGCACGAATCACCAACTTGCCGCCTTCCACGCCGCGTGTTAGCCTTATTGGGACAACTAAACGTTGAAAATTTAGAAGGAGTGCATCAGGTTAGTGCTAGCCAGAGAGCAAAAGAAATCCGTCATCGATCAGTACGGGACACACCCCACTGATACGGGCAGTCCAGAAGTCCAGGTCGCTCTGTTGAGCGAACGCATTGGTCAATTAACGGATCACTTCAAAATGCACCAGAAGGACCATGGCTCACGCCGCGGTCTTCTCATGCTTGTCAGCAAGCGTCGCCGTTTGCTCGACTACCTCAAACAATACGATTCCGAGCGCTACAAGACGGTTGTTCAAAGACTCGGCCTCCGCAAGTAGGAGGCTGTTTTTATTGGACGGTTCGTTCCTATGTCATCGGAACCGAGCCGTGCTTCGTCTGGCGGCTTGAGGTTTGAAGGCGAAGTTCCATTCTCATCTAGCAAATAGCTGCGAGCGATGGGCTGTGAGCAGCGAGCGATCCAAGCTGCAAAAGGTTTGTCACGGTAATCATGAGCTTGCTCGAAGCTCGCCGCTCATAGCTCATTGCTGATTTCGTGCCCTCCTCAAAGGACAAATAATGAAACAAGAAATTTCTGTCGATCTCTCCGGCGGTAAACGAATCTCATTTGAAACTGGAAAGCTGGCCAAGCAGGCCCACGGTTCAGTAGTGGTGAGAATGGGCGATAACGTTGTGCTGGCCACCGCGACCGCGAACCCTGATCCGCGCGAGGGAATCGATTTTTTCCCCCTGACCGTTGACTACCGCGAATACACCTACGCTGGCGGGCGCATCCCCGGCGGCTTCATCAAACGCGAAGGCCGTCCCAGCGAGCGCGAAATCCTCACCAGTCGTCAAATCGATCGCCCAGTGCGCCCGCTTTTTCAAGAGGGCTTCCGCTGCGAAACTCAGGTGATTGCCTTCGTACTTTCCGCCGACACCGAAAATGACCCGGACGTTGCGGGCATCAATGGCGCTTCTGCGGCCCTGACGATTTCTGACATTCCATTCCTGGGCCCGATTGGCGCGGTGCGCGTCGGCTTGGTGAACGGCCAGTTCATCATCAATCCCACTTACACCGAAATGCGCGAGAGCTTGCTGAACATCATGGTGGTCGGCACTTCTGACGGCATTGTGATGATTGAATCCGGCGCTAAAGAAGTGAAAGAAGAGACCGTCGTCGATGCAATCGAATTCGCGCACGCCGAAATTAAAAAGATTTGCGCCGCGATCAACCAGTTGCGCGACAAGGCCGGTAAGCCGAAAAGGGAAGTGACGCCGCCCGAGTTCGATCAGGCCTACTACAACGATTTGGAAAAGAAGATCGGCAGCGATCTCGCCGACCGTCTTGATACCGAGAAACATCCCAAAGCCGAAAGCTACGCTCTGGTTCGCGAACTGAAGAAAGTTCTCGTCGCAGCGCTTCCTGAAGAAGATGAAGCGGCCGAGGCCAAGTTCAAGACCTACTACGAAACCCTTCGTGAGCGGATTTTCCGTGAGGCCGTCATTAAGCAGAAGCGGCGTCCTGATGGACGCGCTTTCGATCAGATCCGCGACATTTGGATCGAAGTTGGCGTTCTGCCACGAACCCACGGTTCCGCCATCTTTACTCGTGGCGAAACTCAGGCGCTGGTCACAACTACTCTCGGCACCAGCGATGACATGCAGCGGCTGGAAGTGTTCGAAGGCGAAGCCAAGAAGCGCTTCATGCTTCACTATAACTTTCCTCCGTTTTCCGTTGGTGAGGTTGCGTTTCTGCGTGGCGCCGGACGCCGTGAAATCGGACACGGTGCTCTCGCCGAGCGCGCGGTTTCCGCAGTTCTTCCCAGCGAAGAAAAGTGGCCTTACGCCATGCGCGTGGTCTCCGACATTCTGGAGTCCAACGGCTCTTCTTCGATGGCCACAGTTTGCGGTGCAGCGCTTTCGCTGATGGACGCCGGTGTTCCTCTTAAAGCTCCGGTGGCCGGAGTAGCGATGGGCTTGGTGAAAGAAGGCAATGATTACGCCATCCTGACCGACATCGCGGGTGCAGAAGATCACTACGGCGACATGGACTTCAAAGTCGCCGGAACAAAAGATGGCATCACCGCCTTGCAGATGGACATCAAGGTCGGCGGCATCACAGCGCAGATCATGCGTGAAGCCCTCGCTCAGGCGCAACGCGGCCGACTTTTCATTCTCGACAAAATGGACGAGGTAATTTCGACGCATCGCGAGAAAGTGTCCAGCTATGCGCCACGCATCTACACCTTGCAGATTCCGGTCGATAAGATTCGCGACGTGATTGGGCCCGGCGGCAAAATGATTCGCAGCATCATCGAGCAGACCGGAGTGAAGATCGACGTCGAAGACACTGGCAAGATTAACGTGGCTTCGAACGACGAGGCGTCAGCGAATAAAGCTCTGCAGATTATTCGCGATCTCACCGCGACAGCCGAAGTAGGGAAGACCTACCTTGGGAAAGTCACGCGCCTCGCGGACTTTGGGGCATTCGTCGAGATCATTCCCGGAACTGAAGGTCTGCTGCACATCAGCGAAGTCGCCGAGCATCGCATTAAAGATGTTCGCGACGAACTGAAAGAAGGCGATCAGGTGCTGGTGAAGGTGCTCGCCGTCGAAGGGAATCGCATCCGTCTTTCACGCAAGGCCATTCTCAAAGAGCAGCGCGCAAAAATGGGCGGCGGCGCTCCTCCTTCAGATGGCGGTGAAGGTGGCGAAGAAAGAGCTCCGGTGGATGCCGTGGCAGTCGCCGCGCCGGTAACTGGCGGGGGACTGACTCTCGAAGGTGGAGCTGAATTCGAAGAAGGCGACGAGCCGAACTTCAATCGCGTCGATGCTCCTCAACCTGCGGGTGCCGGTGCCGGTGATCGTAGCGGAGATCGCGGTCCCCGCGGCGGAGGCCGGCCCGGGGGTGGTGGAGGTGGCGGCGGACGGCGTCGTGGTCGACGTGACGGTGGCCGCGGCGGACATGGTGGCCATGGCGGTCCACGCGGTAGTCATGGCGGCGGTGGTGGTGGTCGCCACTAAAGGTTCGTACAAATGATTGGAAGGCCGCGACAAAATTCGCGGCCTTTTTCTTTTCTGACAATCTAATCTTCTGACGGTCCGCGAATTAAGGAGATGACTCGTGTACGAAGTAATCCTCAAGCGGTTCGATCATCCCGATGAAGTCCGCATGTTCGAGAAGGGAAAATTTGAACTCGTGCACGTTGGCAACATGACCATCGGCAGGGCCAGCTATGAACCCGGATGGAAATGGTCAGTCCACGTCGGAGCAGCTCAAGGATTGAAGAGCTGTACGGTCGAACACATCGGTCTGGTTGTCTCCGGTCGCGCAACTGCTGCTATGAACGACGGTCGTGTCATCGAGATGAAGGCCGGCGACCTTTTCTACATTGCTCCTGGACACGATAGCTGGGTCGTTGGCGATGAACCCTATGTTTCATTGCACTTCATGGGCGCCAGCGAGTATGCGCGGCAGAAGTAGCTCCTATGCTGCGCCGGATCCGCGCCTCTTCGGCAGGATCTCTCCAATCCTCCGAATTTGCGCCCCAACGCCCTTCAGCTTCTCTTCGATATTTTCGTAGCCGCGGTCGATGTGGTAAACGCGATCAATGATGGTCTCGCCATCGGCAATCAATGCGGCTAGAACCAGCGAAGCCGAAGCGCGCAGGTCAGATGCCAAGACCGCTGCTCCGCTCAGCGGAGTTTTTCCACGTACAATTGCTCGTCGTCCTTCAATCTTGATATTCGCCCCCATGCGCAACATTTCCTGCGCGTGCATGAAGCGGTTCTCAAAAATATTTTCGGTGATGATCGACGTACCTTCAGCCTGTGTCGCCAACGCCATATACTGCGCCTGTAAGTCTGTCGGAAATCCCGGATATTCTTCGGTGACCACGTCGGCGGCTTTCAAATTCGCATTGCCCTCAACTCGGACCGAATCCGGCGTCTGTCTTGTCTTGACTCCGGCCTCCCTCAACTTCTCCAGCAGTGCGCCGAGGTGAGCGGGATCGCATCCCGTGATGTTCAAATCGCCATCCGTCAGCGCCCCAGCAATGATGAACGTCGCCGCCTCAATGCGGTCCGGGATTATGCGGTGCTTTGCGCCACGCAATTTGTTGACTCCGCGTACCCGAATTGTTTCCGTCCCCGCGCCTTCGATCTTTGCGCCCATTTTATTCAGCAAGTCGGCGAGATCAGCCACCTCCGGTTCGCGCGCGCAGTTCTGCATTACGGTTTCACCTTCAGCCAATGTAGCCGCCATCAGCAGATCTTCCGTGCCTGTGACCGTGATCTTGTCGAAGATGATTTCCGCGCCTTTGAGCCGCTCAGCAATCGCCTCGACATAACCGTGCTCTTGATTAATCTTTGCGCCCAGCCGCTCCAGACCCTTAATATGCAAATCGATTGGACGTGCCCCGATCGCACAGCCTCCGGGCAACGAAACTCGCGCTCTGCCGCAACGCGCGACCAGCGGCCCAAGCACTAGCGTGGAAGCCCGCATGGTTTTAACCAGCTCGTAAGAAGCTTCCGTGGAATTCAGACTACGGCAGCAGATCGTTGTTCGGTGCTGTGCTCGTCCGTACCCAAGCTCGACCTCAGCCCCCATTGCGGTCAGCAGCTTTCGCGTGGTCTCAATGTCCCGCACCTGCGGAATGTTTTCGAGAACCACCGGCTCTTCCGTGAGCAGGGCAGCCGCCATGGCCGGCAAAGCAGCATTCTTGGCGCCGCTGACTCGAATAGTTCCCAGCAGCGGATTGCCGCCACGAATTACAAATTTGTCCATCGGAGAAATTCCTAAGTAGATCGAATGATAGCTTTCATTCTGTCAGATTCTAGCTGGAAGTTGGCAAATGCGAAGGTTACCTCTGTGCACTTCCGTGGTCTCGGTGCCCTCTGTGGTTAAGTGTTTTTATCGGCCTGTGCGGCGGCAATAGCCCTTCGAACGCGTCCTCTTGCGGCTTGCAGAAATTTCTCAGCGCTTGGCCGCGAAACGTCTGCCTTAACCATCACAATCGCAACCGGGACGTCTTTGCCAGCCCGCTGGAGGGCTTCGCGTGCTTGCTCACGGCCCAGGTTCAGAGCTCTTCCAACAATGGTGATCGCTCTCTCCGTGAGCTTGGTATTTTTCTGATGTAGGTTCACCATCAAGTTGCGGTATACGTAGCCGAGCCGGACCATGGCCCCGGTCGAAAGCATGTTCAGCACTAATTTTTCTGCCGTGCCGGCTTTCATACGTGTTGACCCGGCGACCACTTCCGGCCCAGTCTCAACCACTATGGCCAATTCTGCGGCGTTTTCGAGCGGAGAATCGGGATTGCATGTCAAAGCGATTGTTCTTGCCCCGACTTTGCGCGCGTACTCGACTGCCGCCACGGTGAACGGCGTGCGCCCGCTGGCTGCGATACCCACGACCACATCTTTCTTGCCAGGCCTCTTCTTGCGCATCTCTCGCATGCCGAGTTCCCGCGAGTCTTCGTCCGCTTCGACTGCTCGGCTGAGAGCGCGCACCCCGCCCGCCATTACAAACTGAACTGCACTCGGCGAAACATTAAAAGTCGGCGGACATTCAGACGCGTCCAGCGCCGCGATCCTGCCGCTTGTGCCAGTGCCGACGTAAATCAACCTGCCGCGATTGGCGAGAGCTTCAGCAATCCAATCGATCCCGCGAGCGATTTGCGGCAATACTCGCGCTACCACCGCCGCGACCGTCGCGTCTTCTGCATTTATGATTTCTGCAATTTCGAGCGACGACTTCAGATCCAGATCGGACGAAGCCGGATTCATCTGCTCTGTCGGCAGTTCCTCCAGCCTGGGCTCGGCGGATTTTCTCACGCGGACGCCCCGAGCGCTTCCATTACCGCATCATGAAACTTCGGCCGCACTTCTTTGATCGCCCAATTCAAACAGTCCGGCCAGGTGCGGTTGGTGAGCAGAGTGATCGAGACCTGCCGCTCCGGATCGATCCACAGCGACGTGCCGGTGTACCCCAAATGCCCGAATGAAGATCGCGAGAAATACTTTCCGGACTGCGAGGTACCCGAGGGCGTGTCCCAACCGAGCGCACGTGAGGTTCCAGTCGGCGAACTCTGGCGTCGCGTAAACAACGTGACAGTTTCCCGACGTAAGATTGGCGTTCCGCCGTTCAGCATTGAATGTGCAAAGTTGGCAATATCCGACGCGGTTGAAAACAACCCGGCGTGCGGAGCAACGCCGCCCATCACACTAGCGTTCTCATCCTGCACTTCGCCCTGGATAACGCGTTTACGAAAGGTCTGGTCGTCGGCTGTCGGAGGAGTTTTCGATTTCCACGAAGCCGGAGGATTGTAGCTGGTATGAGACATGCCCAACGGGCCGAATATTTCACGCTGGCAGAATCGGTCAAGCGACTCCCCAGCAATTCGCTCAAGAGCAACTCCGAGAAGGATAAAACCGACATCGCTATATTCAACGTGAGTTTCGGGATCGTTTTTCAACGGGACCGAAAAAGCTTCGTGCAAAAGTTCATCTGTACTTTTTGTTCGCAAAAATAGTTTTTCGTAGGCCGGCAGCCCCGAGCTGTGTGCCAGAAGTTGCCGAAACGTCACCTGCGCCCGTCGAGGATCCTCACCGCGAAATTCCGGCAAGACTCCTACGACAGGCGTTTCCAGGTCCAGCAATCCGCGCTCGTAGAGGATCATTGCTAGGGTGGCTGTCGCCACGACTTTCGTGAGCGATGCCAAGTCAAAGATGGTATCGGGATCGACTTCGGACGAGCTTTCTTCGTAAGTAAACCGCCCCAGCGCTTTGAGCGACACAAGTTTCCCGCCATGCGTCACAGCAACCGATGCGCCCGGAAACGCACGCTGGTCAATCGCGTCCGCAAGAATGTGGAAGGCACGGGAAAAAAGCTTGTCCTGATCGTTGTATTGCGGACGGGGAAGTCGCGCCTCAGATGTTGTAGTGGTATTCAGATGGCTCTTGAGAAAATTGGAACCTATCGCGGTTATAGCAGACGCATGTTCCAGGGTAAAGCCGGAGTAGCACGGATGGCACCCCGTCTGCCGTAACTTGATCGAGTCATATCCCGATAAGGTACATTCAGAAATGTTGCCGATACGCAAAGTTACGCGAAAATAAAGCCAGACTCTACACCTAAAAAATGACTTCCAAACGACCGTATGTCTCGCTGCTGCTGTGGATTGCGTGCTGCATCCCGGTCTTCGCGCAGGAACCCGCCACAGCGAATCTGAACGTTCTCGATTCCATCATTCAAACATCCATTCAGAACCACGAAATGCCCGGCGCTGTACTGCTTGTGGGACACGATGGGCACGTAATCTATCGCAAGGCGTTCGGTAATCGCGCGCTCGAACCCAAAGTCGAGGCCATGACCGTTGAAACGATCTTCGATCTCGCTTCATTGACCAAAGTGATAGCCACTACGACCGCGGTAATGCAGCTCGAAGAGCAGGGAAGAATTCGGATGAACGATCCGGTGGTGAAATATATTCCGGAATTTGGCCAGAACGGCAAGAGCGACATTGCGGTTCGCGATCTCTTGACCCACTACTCCGGGCTTGCGCCTGACATCGATCTCACGCCTGCCTTCACCAGTCGCGATACGGCGTACAGCTTGGCATTTGCGGCGATGCCGATTGCGCCGCCTGAGACACAGTTCATCTATAGCGATACAAATTTCATTGTGTTGGCTGCGCTGGTCGAGAGAATTACTGGAATTTCTCTAGACGCCTATTGCATGCAAAATATTTTCATCCCGCTTGGAATGTCGCATACTCGCTTTCTTCCACCTGCGGATTGGCTCCGGCAAATTGCTCCCACGGAGTATGACGAGCAAAAGCAAATGCTGCGCGGTGTAGTCCACGATCCACGGGCGCGCCGCATGGGAGGCGTTGCAGGCCACGCGGGAGTGTTCTCCACCGCCGATGACCTGGCAAAATTCGCACAGGCCCTGCTCGACGGTGGCCAGGTCCTTTCGCCGCTCGCCATTCGCAAGATGACCAGCCCCGAGCAGCCACCGAATCTGCCTGCAATTCGCGGCTTCGGCTGGGACATCGATTCGCCATTTTCTTCCAATCGCGGCGAGCTCCTGCCGGTCGGTTCGTTCGGTCACACTGGATTCACCGGAACTTCAATCTGGATCGATCCCACGACCCGCACCTACATAATTCTTTTGACCAACGCGGTCCATCCGCGCGGCCAGGGATCGGTGATATCACTTCGAGCAAAAGTTGCGACAGCGGTTGCCGCTGCGATTCCACTCGCTGCTGACGAGCAGGAGGCTGTGCGTTGGAAGACTCTGACGGGTTACAACGAAGCCATGTCAGCGCAACATCACATAGAGGACCGCAACGGTTCCGTGTTAACCGGAATCGACGTTCTCGAAGGCCAGGATTTTGCTTCGCTGCGCGGAAAGCGCATCGGTGTCCTCACCAATCAGACGGGTGTTGACTCCGCCGGTCATCGCACCATTGATGTGCTGGCGCACGCGAACGGGGTTCAACTGACTGCCATCTTCAGCCCGGAGCACGGAGTGACCGGCGAACTCGACACTACCAAAGTCGGCAATTCGCGCGATGCCGCTACCGGAATTCCGGTTTACAGCGTGTACGGCGGCACTGACCAGGCGCGCCGCCCCCCGCTCGACATTCTCAAGCAACTCGACGCCGTGATCTTTGATCTGCAGGACGCAGGCGTGCGCTTCTACACCTACGAAACCACGCTTGGATATTTTTTGGAAGCCGCTGCCAAAACCGGAACTCAGATTATTGTGCTCGACCGTCCTAACCCGATCACCGGATCTCTTGTTCAAGGCCCCCTCTCCGAACCAGGCCGCGAAAATTTCACCAACTACGGTCCGGTCCCGGTGCGTCATGGGATGACTCTAGGCGAGTTGGCACAAATGTTTAACGCAGAGCACAACATTCACGCCAAGCTGACAGTGGTTGCGATGCAGGGCTGGATGCGCGGCGACTGGCTCGACTCCACCAGCGTGGAGTGGATCAATCCTTCACCGAATCTAAGGAGCCTGACCGAAGCTACCCTCTACCCAGGAGTCGGGTTAGTCGAGGGAACAAACGTTTCCGTCGGTCGCGGCACGGATACTCCGTTTGAATTGCTCGGAGCGCCTTGGATGATCGCCCGAGAGCTTGCGGCCTATCTGAACGCACGCCAAATTCCAGGAGTGCGCTTCGTCCCCATCACGTTCACACCAGATTCGAGCAATTACTCTGGACAGCCTTGCCACGGTGTGAATTTGGTTTTGACACAACGAGAATTCCTGGATGCCCCCGAACTTGGGATGGAATTGGCCTCAGCTCTGCTGAAGCTTTATCCGGAGCAATACCATGTCGAAAAGATAATGGAAATTCTGGCGAACAAGGCTGTCTATGACGCGCTGCTTCGAGGTGAAGATCCGCACCGCATCGATCTTGACTGGCAAGATGAGTTGCTTAAGTTTCAGCAGACCCGCGAGCGCTACCTGATTTATAAGTGACTCACAATTGCTGCGCAAGCCACGTAGCGGCGGACAGTCCTCGTCCCCCGACAAAATGCCTTTCAATGCGAGATCAGTTCCGAATGGCGCGCACGCAAAAAGCATTAACCACAGAGGCCATCGAGATCACAGAGGAAAACACAGAGGGTTTCTAACAGGGGACAAGCAACTCTATTGACAAATCCAATACTAACGATCCTAGGAACGTCGGTTGTGAGTGTAATGGCGATGTTACGCCGACGACAGCATCACTCGACAGCACAGTGTCGGAAATCGTACGTAATCGCGAGTGTTGAGAACTGTTCGTCCAGTCGTAAATTGAAACGTGGATCGAGTGACCCATCGTTGGGTATCAGGTCCGCATGCTTTTCAAGTGACAAACTTACAAGCCTTTCGTTGTAAACATCCCCTGGCTTAACGAATAGGTCCTTCCGAACCGTCTCAAACGCCGATTCGTCAAGGCCCAGTATGTCTATGTGATCAACGGCAAACTGTTTGCCTTCGTCGCAATCGATTTCAAGCGAAACGGTTTGGCTTCCTTCGTCAATCTGGGTCTGAGGGAAAGCAGTAAAGTTGACAAAGCCCTGCACCCGATACGCCTGTTTGAGATTCTCCAGACCCTTCGAGATTTCTTGCGAGTCGAAAACATCGCCATCGGCGATGGCGAATAGATCACGTAAAGCTCTCAGATTGGTAATGACCTTGTTATTTCTGAACGCAATACGTCCTAACCGATATTGTTGACCCTCATCGACGTGGACGGCGATCGCGACACGCTGGCTAACAGGGTTGCTGCTAAGAATTCTCGCGTCTCCGCCAACCTGAGCCTTAAAATACCCATGCGCTTGCCACCCTGACTTCACCGCTTCCAATACTTTGGATGTCACTTCGTCGATATCACCAAAATATTCGCGGTTAGTAACGGAAGCCGAGATTTGGCTTCGATCGGTGGGCGTCATGGTGAAGTCGCCATCAAAAGTTAGATTCGCGATTGTGATTGCCATGCGGCCTTGATCACTAGACGACGATTGACAGTGGCGGGATGTTGGGCTGTCGGAAAGTCGATATATCTGGCTTTGCACACGCGTCCGCTCTTCAGCGGCCTTTTCGAGTTCTTCCGGTGGCAAGATTGCTGCCGCGCCATTCTCGAAGAGTCGAAAACTCACTTCGATGCTGACCTGCACGGCGACCGGATTGCCGCCCTTGCGTGCTGGACCGAAGGTCCATCCACGCACCGCCTCAATTGCCTTCTCATCTAGTCCCATTCCCAGACTGCGAGATACTCTGATATCCCGCGGTTTGCCGTTGGGATCGACGATTAGTGAGAGGATGCAAGTACCTGAAAGCCCGGCTGCGCGGGCTTGCTCTGAGTACTCCGGATTGGGGTGATTCAAAGGGCGAGGAGCGGTGACATCGCCGCCGACTCGAAAGGGAGGATTTTGAGATTGTCCGCTCAGCGGCAGTGCAGCCGAAAACACCAGTATTGCGACAATGACCTTGCAGTTCATTGACGATTGGAGTGTAGCAAATTCGTCAATTGTTGCTAACACGTGATTACACTCACAATGACCCATTTTAATGAATTGTCAGGTGGCGTTCCTCCGTGCGCCTCTGTGTCCTCTGTGGTTTAAGGTTTTTCAACGCGGGCGTCAAATCCGAATGGATCAGTCAATGAGCCGGCTGGTAATCAGCCCATAACTGTCGATCCTTCGATCGCGTAAAAACGGCCAATTCCGCCGCGTGTCTTCGAGCACACGCAGATCAACTTCGCCAATTAAAATTTCTTCTTTATCGTGCGAGGCTTGCGCGACCACGCGTCCAAATGGATCTGAAAGAAACGATCCTCCCCAGAACTCCAAACCTTTTCCCGGAGCTTTTTTCCCGCGAATATCGCCTTGTTCAAATCCGACTCGATTCACCGCCGCTACGTAGACTCCGTTTGAAATCGCATGCGCCAGATGCATGACGTGCCAGGCGTTGTGCTGGGCTTCGCCCAATTGTTCCTTCTCGTCTGGATGCCAGCCGATAGCCGTCGGATAAAAAAGCACTTGCGCCCCCTGCAAAGCAGTCAGCCGCGCACCTTCGGGATACCACTGGTCCCAGCAAACCAGCGTTCCCACTTTGCCGACTTGAGTATCAAATGCCTTGAAGCCGAGGTCGCCGGGAGTGAAATAATACTTTTCGTAATAAAGGGGATCATCCGGGATGTGCATCTTGCGGTACATCCCGCGCAGGCTCCCGTCTGCGTCAAACATTACCGCCGTATTGTGGTAAACCCCCGGCGCGCGCCTCTCGAACAGCGAGCCAATTAAGACAATGTGCAACCGCTTTGCCGCGTCAGCCAACTTTGCGGTGGTTGGTCCGGGAATCGGCTCGGCCAGATCGAAAAGTGCCGCATCTTCGCGCTGGCAAAAATATTGTGTCTGGAAAAGCTCAGGCAGGCACACGATTTGCGCACCTTTGTCCGCAGCCTGATGCAGTTTCTCAAGCGCGCGCCTAAGGTTCTCGTCCGGATCGGGCGTCGCCGACATTTGCACCAGACCCACACGAAATTTATCGGGCAAGAAAGTCCTCCTCGTAACTTATCAGAATAACAATACCTGCTATTAAAATTAACTGATCACTTTTTCTCTCGCCGCGTGATCTTTCGCCTGCTGATGGAGAAGTCTTAATGATCATAGAAATGCGGACCTATAAAACCAAACCCGGCTGCCGGCCGCAATTCCTGCAGATATTTCGGTCCAAGTCGATTCCAGCGCATGAAGAGATTGGAATGAAAATAGTTGGCCCATTCCTTTCTGTCGAAGACCCCGACACTTTCTTTTTCATGCGCGGGTTTCCCGATCTCCCCTCACGCGAACCGATGAAAGCCAAATTTTATGAAGGGGAGCTGTGGAAGCGCGAACTTGAGAATGTCCCCATGCCAATGATCGAAAAGTACGAAGTTATGCTGGTGGAAGATCCTGATGGTTTAGTGCACTGGTGATCGTCCGCAATTTGCTTTCGGATCTGGTGTGCTCTTCCGGCCTCTAGTAAAGTAGTGCTTCCACTCATAAATGTGAGGCAATTATGAAGCAGAACAATCATGACGGCGTGGGCATCGACCGCAAACTCCATAATCCCATCGAAGACCGGCTGATTCCGCTCGAACCGCTTGATCTCAGTCTTGTGCATTCCATTGACGATCTCGTCCGCGCCATGTCGAAAACTGCGTTCACCGGTCGCCAGATGGGTGAGGCGGCGGATGTGCTCGAAGCCATGGCTCGCGACAAAGATTGCTTCGTCGTTATGACCCTTGCCGGCGCGATGACTGTGGCCAAGCAGGGTCTTATCATTTCCGAGTTGATAGACCGTGGCATCGTCAACGCGATCGTCTCGACCGGCGCGCTGATGGCTCATGGGCTAGTCGAGGCCACAGGACGCTCGCATTTTCGTTACAACCCAGAAGTTTCCGACACGGAACTCTACGAGCAGGGTTACAACCGGGTTTACGACACTCTCGAACCGGAACAGAATCTCAACGAGGTCGAGCGCGTAATGGCCGCGGTGCTGGCCGACTGGGAGCACTCTGAGGTGATGTGCTCGTACAAGCTGAACCATGCCATTGGCGAGCATTTGGCGAAACACGCGAAGGGTCAGCGGGGGATTTTGAAATCAGCGTACGAAAAGGGCGTTCCGGTTTTCGTGCCCGCGTTCACCGATTCAGAGCTCGGACTCGACGTCGCCTTGCACAATCGCATGCGCGAAAGTTCGGGCCGCCACAAAATCCGCTTTGATCCTTTCGAAGACCTCGAGCATTTTGCTTCGACTCTGCTACGGCAAAAACGATTGGGAATCTTTACGATTGGGGGCGGCGTTCCCCGCAACTGGTCGCAGCAGTTCGGCCCGTTTATTGAGTTGCGCCATCGTCGTTTGGGTGAAAACCTGCCCTTGAAGCGCTATCACTACGGCGTACGCATCTGTCCGGAGCCAGTCTATTGGGGTGGCCTATCAGGCAGTCCTTATAGCGAGGCGATCTCCTGGGGAAAGTTCGTTCCTCCCGCCGAGGGGGGCCGCTTCGGCGAAGTGTTCGTGGACGCGACCGTGGGGCTGCCGCTCATCGTGGCGGCGGTGTTGGAACGGCTTGGTTACAATAGGCAAACGTCCGCTGGAAGAACGCAGAAGAAAGCATCGAGTAGGAGATAGCTACGAGGCAGATGGTATGAGTGATCTGGTTGGAGTTATTTTCCTGATAGGTTTGGCGGCTGCTATCGTTGCGTCGACTCTTCAGATTCTCAGGGATCGTAAGAAATCGACACACTTGGCCGAGGATGCAGCTGCGTCATTGGACACTTCCTTGCCTCTTCCAATTGACATCAACAATGAAGGCTCCTCGATCCAGCAGTGGGAGTGTGCGCACCACGATGCCGGCCATCCAGACTTCAGTGGTGCCCATGGCTGCGGAGACTTCGGAGGAGGGCACCATCATTGAGAAGTCATCCGAAACTCAGTCAAAGATAAAAATCGCCGCCGCAATTACCGTCGTCCACAATCTCCTGCTTTCGTCCCAAGAACGGCAACCCGTAAAAAAAACCTCAGTATATACAAAAGTACTACTTTAGTATATACTCGGTATATGGCTACAGCGCAAATCGTTAAATGGGGAAATAGTCTTGCCGTCAGGATTCCAAAGCCTGTCGCGCAACAGGCGGGGGTCGAAGAAGGGGACAAAATTGTCCTTGAGGCCGAACGCGGACAAATCAGACTAAAGCGGTCTGAGGCTGCTCCCAGCCTGAAGGAACTGGTTGCGCGAATTACTCCCAAGAATCGCTATGGCGAAATTTCATCTGGCCCAGAACGCGGCAAAGAGAATATTGAATGGTAGCTCGGTACGTGCCGCGCACCGGAGATATCGTTTGGTTGGACTTCGATCCTCAACGTGGGCGGGAGCAAGCAAAGCGTCGCCCGGCTCTGGTTCTGACTGATGAAACTTACAACCGCGCTAGCGGACTTGTGGTCGTTTGTCCTTTGACCAGTCGTCGGAAGCCCTACCCCTTTGCGCTCCCTGTGATCTTCGACGACATCGAAGGCGCAGTGCTGGTGGACCACATTAAGAGCTTTGATTGGACAGCGCGACGGGCGGCATTTCATTCCAAAGCTGATCCAACGCTTCTTGGCAGGGTGCGTGCATATTTAGAGGTTCTGCTGCAAATCCGGTGAGCGAAGACTCTTCTTTACAAATTCACCTCGAGATTAACCTACTCTCCGCCTTGAGCAGTGAACTCAATTTCTAGTCAAAGATAAAAATCGCGGCCGCAATTACTGTCGTCCACAACCCCCGCTTGTCTCCAACCGCGGATTGCGTGACGTTTGCGGTGCGCACGATCTTATTCGAAATCCGGTAGATCTCTTTTTTCTCGTCCCAGGACCGGTCGGAGTCGAATTCCACATTCAAGGTTGTCGCCAGCATCTCGGCTGCGAGTTCTTCAGCGTAATCTCCGGCAGCGTCTTCGGTTTCGCCAAAAGAGTGGTGCTCGCTCAGGTAGCCGTAGGTATTGCGGTCCGCAGGAATTGCCACCCCGATGCTGGCCGCGAGCAGCCTATGAGGCTCGTGCGTGGAATTTTCCGCCACTACGGAAAACACTACTTCGCCAGGATTCAAATACGGCAATCCCTGCGCTCGCGAGATCAGCTTGCATTGTGGTGGGAAAATGGAGGAAACCCGGACCAGGTTTTGGGCCGCGACTCCGGCATCGCGCAGCGCCAGCTCGAACGACGTCAAGCGCTCTTTGTGTTTACCGACCCCCTTGGTGAAGAAGATCCGCTTGGGGACCATGTCTTTGGACAATTCAGAAACCCTCCGGGTTTTTGAGTCAATGAATCGTCAAACATAACACAGCGCGTCGGCGCGCGACATGAAAAGTGCGAGAAAAAACGTCATGACGAATCAAGCTGGAGACGTCGTGGAGAAACAGCTGCTTTACTCGGGCCGCCGAGGCGGGACGCAGGTAGCCGAATGCGAGACTCGGCCCTTACTTCGCAGGCGCAACTTTACTGACGTCGATAGCGTCGCCGTTGGCGGTTCCCGTCACTTTGGCCTGCGCGCCAGCGAGAGTGTTCAATTCATCTAAGGCAGACTTGTCGCTCGTATTCAGGGTATAAACTTTGTCGCCGACCACCAACGCATAATTCGAGCCCTTGCTGATGCAGGCACGGGTGCATTCCGCTTTGTTCTCCATCATGTGCTTGGCGCCGCACATCGAGTCGGAGACTTCACCGGTAAATGTCTGAGGCTTGGCGGCAGCGATCATAATTACCGCTACGGCACACAAAAGAGCTATCAGGCTGAATTTCTGTGATCTCATCGAAAAAACCTCCAAAAATTTTCGTGCAAACTCGGCGCGTGTGCCTTTGCACCGCAAATTCACGCCCAATCCCATTGCAACTTCAAACCGTGATCAAGTCAACTCAGCTTTTCGGTAGAAAGTGCAAGGCAACGTTGACCGTCTTCTGCTGCCGGTCGATCGCTTCCTTGGGCACTACATCATACGATCCGCGCAGAGCGAAATCGCGATACATGATGCTAAAAAATCGTTGCGAGTAGCTATTATCGTAAGGGTCGCCCTTCTTCATCTGCCATTGCGCCAGCATCTTCTTTGCGTTTTCTGGCGGAATGCCATCGATGCTCAACTCGCCCATGCGATACATGTCGTCCTCGGTCACATCAAGGTGGTATGCAACCGTCGCCGCAATGTCATCCATGGTAGGCACAGCGTTTACGTGGGCGAACAAATAACCCTTGGTTCCATACAGTTTATGCAATTGCTGCAGGTCGTCCGTGAGCTCAACCGAATTCGCCGGCTCGGCCATTTTCAGATGAATGAGCTCGCGCAATTTTTCGGCGGGAAAGACCGTGTTTCCAGTAAATTTGATCTCAGTCAGGTTGTATCTCACTCCCGGAGTCACTGGAAAGCTGACATCGACCAGCGTCTCCGCTCCATCCTGTGCCACTTTAGCCTGTGCCTCCGCGAATCGGGCCTTGAGGTAGCCGCGCGCATGATAGACGGGCAGGAAATTAAATTTCTCCTGTGACCGCATCTTTGTCCGCAGATAGTCTTGCCCGGAGAGCGTCTTCGCCCCTGCCTGTAAAGCTGGAATTTCCTCCGTTGCAGCCCCAGGAAAATCTACATTGCGAATTAAGACTGCATGCATATTCAGTTTGTAATCGTACGACTCGATTTCTCCGTTGAGTGGACCCGACGCCATGTATTCGACCCGGCCCGTAATCTTGCGTTCTTCCAGAATTGAGCCCAGTGCGTCCGCAATCTCATCCGTGAGATAGCCACCTCCAGGCACTTTGCCTTCGAACAGCGGCACTCGCGCGCGCAGCAGGTTCAGCAGTTCCTCATCAGAAAACCACACGAAGTTGTCAAACAGGATGGGCACCAGGCGCTCGTTCTCCGCCACTTGCAGCTCCAGCTCGCATCCTTCAGTGGAGTACTTGTAGCTGTAATTCAACTGCTTGAACAGGCCCGTTTGACCGAGTTTCTGCGCCGCCTGCTTGAACTCTTCCTCTCCGGCAAACTGGCCCAGCCTGAGCCCGGACGCAGCCACGACCTCGTTTTCAGTGAAATGCTCCAGCCCCTTAACATGAATGGAGAGCAGCTTGTAACTGATTTGGGCTTTCCCGGCGCTCTGCGCCATGGCCACGGCGGAAATTAGTAGGACAGGAAGGAAGCGGAAGTTACGACTACTCACGCGCGAATTGTACAACAGCATGGCATGTGAGTTGCGAAGTCTGCACCCGACTGGCGAATTTCTTATGGGCCAATCTCCGGTCAACTCAAGTCGCGAACACCGAGCCTGGACTGAAGTTGTTTTTTAAAACCCCGGCTTAAGCGAAGACTGATTCTATTGACAAGCAAAACTTCGTAGTCGCCGTCCTGGTTGAGCTTCAGACCTTCGACTCGATCCAGATTGACAATGCTCGACCGGTGGATGCGGCAAAATACGTTCGGGTCTAATTCCTGCTCCAGCTCCGCCATGGTGCGGCGCAGCAAGTGTGTTTTTGTTCCAACATGCAGGCAAGCGTAATAATCAGCGGCCTCGATCCAATCGATATCGGACAGTTTGACAAATGAAATCTGGCCACTCCCTTTGATGATCAGGCGGTCGCTGCGTCGTGCCAGGCTCGTGCTGTCCTTCAGCTTGTCTTTGGCTCGTTCGAGTGCGCGGTAAAAGCGCGCATTGTCGAACGGCTTCAATAGATAATCGAGCGCCCCGGCTCCAAACGCCCGCAGCGCGTATTGATCGTAGGCAGTCACGAAAACAATCGCTGGAGGTAAGTGCGGTGCAAGTCGTTCAAGTACATCGAAACCATCACACTCCGGCATTTGAACATCCAGAAAAAGCAGGTCTGGCCGCTTCTCGGGGATGGCGGCGAGTGCATCCATTCCGGAACCGTATTCTCCGACAATTTCAATTTCCGGATCAGGGCGCAGCAGCACGGTTAAATTGCTGCGCGCCAGTGGTTCATCATCCACCACCAGAACGCGGATTTTAGCGGACCGTGCTTCGGGTAAGAGCAATCACTTCTCCCTGAACGGCACCGAGACCGATGCCTCGACGCCGTGCAAACCCTGATTCTGCAACTTCAATTCGAACGAATCACCGTACAAGCCGCGTAGACGGGCGCGCGCATTTGATATACCCACCCCCGAACCGGTGGTTTCGTAATTTGCAGCCAGACTTGGGCCATCGTTATAGACGTTGAGCGTGAGCATGCCATTTGATCGGTGCGCGCTAATCCGGATTTCCCCGCCTTGCGCCCGCCTCGAAATTCCGTGCTTGACAGCATTTTCAACCATCGGCTGCAGAATCAGGCTTGGAACCTGCGACCGCAAGAGCTCGCGAGGAACCTGCACCGTCAGCGCAAGCCGCTCCGCAAATCGCACTTTCTGAATGTCCAAATACTTCTGCAGGTATTCGATCTCTTCTCCGAGCTGGACTTCCTGCCGGTTGGAATCCTCGACCACATGGCGTAAAAAATCGCTCAAGCCTGCAATCATGTTTACGGCTGCGTCGTTTCTATTCTCGCGAATCAGGCCAGCGATTGAATTAAGCGCGTTGAACAGAAAGTGCGGCTCCAGTTGCCGGCGCAAGGCACTGAGTTGCGTCTTGGAGAGTTGCTCGTTCAGGCGTGCGGTCTCGGTTTGCTGGTGTGCCAATCGCTCGCGAGAGTCGAGGGCGTAACCGATTCCCAGGACGGCAACATAGAGCACCAGGTATGAAATCAACCCGCTGAAGAACCTGAAAACTATTAGATGCGACAATGTTCCGGGGCCGGAGGGATCTGCCCAGGGATTTAGAAGCACTTCAAAGCTTGCGGTCCAAACGCTGGCAATCAAACAAATCGCGCAACAGAACACTAGGTGAATAAACCATGCGGAAAACGCCCATAAATGCCATGGTGGATATCGGCGTCCCAGCGCCAAAATGACGGGCGTCGCCAACGCCAACGGTAACCACGCAAACAGCAATGTGAAGAATAGCCGTACCCACGCGTGGTGCATGCCTTCGGCGCGCATAGTGAAAACGGTCTGGGTTGCGTCAAACAGTCCGACGCCGAACCAGATCGCGGCGATCCAAAACCAGCGTGGTAAGCGAATGCCTGGCGCGCTAACGTCCATATTCAAAATCGTATGCTAGTTCTCGCGGTAAAAGCCAATAATGCAGCCAATCGCCGTCGCTTTGCAGGGAAAGGTGTGGTGCACCAGGTCTCGCGGTGCAATACTTTCCGCATGCTCAACAAGAAAACAATATCGATCCTTATAGTGGTTCTGACTTCTTCCGTTGCTTTCAGCCAGTCCGCGCCGGAATACACGGGTGACGGTCAGCTCAAGGTTCCCGCGAACTATCGCGAGTGGATATATCTGACCTCCGGGTTTGACATGAGTTACAACCCCGCGATGCAGATGGGCCACCACATGTTCGACAATGTCTTCGTGAACCCCGAAGCCTACAAGGCTTTCCTTGAGACCGGCACCTGGCCAGACAAGACCATGCTAGTGCTCGAAAATCGCGGAGCCGAAGGCAAAGGCTCAATCAACCAGAATGGAAATTACCAGGGCACGGATAGGATGGGTCTCGAGGTCCACGTAAAGGATGAAAAACGCTTCCCAGACAAATGGGCCTTCTTCGGCTTTGGTGACGCTAAAACCGCGAAAATGGTTCCGCTTGAGGCGAGTTGTTATAGCTGCCACGCCGCACACGCAGCCGTTGACAGGACGTTTGTTCAGTTCTATCCGACCCTGCTGCCGATCGCCCAAAGCAAGGGAACACTCTCGCCCTCGTACTTGAAAGAGAGCACAAAACCGGCACAAAAGTGATCCAATGCTAACGACTGTCGCAGGTGCTCGTCCAAAAAGGCAGCGCCGCGATGGCGCCGTCGGATTGGTTTGTGGAGGGAACAATGCGTAGCGTCATAGCTATCGCGTTACTGTTTGGATCTGCGGTTCTCGGCGCGGCTGAGACCACTACCCCTGTCGCCGGAGAGTATGCGAAGCATTTTGGCCCGCTTAAGGATCTGACGGTTGCTGTAGCACAGGCAATGCCAATCGAGCATTGGGCCTTCCGCCCTCATCCCGAGTCGATGAACTTCGGGATGCTGATGTCGCACATCGCGACCACGAATTACCAATTCTGTGCCGGATTAAAGGATTCCGACCCTCCCCAGCTTAATGGCGCAAGCGATAGAGATGCCATCGTTAAGATGCTAGGCGACTCATTCGACTATTGCTCGGGTGTGATTGAGCAACTGACCGATCAGCAGGTCGCCGCGACCCACAACACTCCTGACGGACGACTCACAGGGCGAGAGACCTTGCTAGCGATGTACATTCACGTGGCACACCACCGAGGACAAGCAGAAATTTATCTTCGAGCCAACGGAATAAAGCCACCCGGTTACAGGATTTGAGGCCGCTAGTCTTGGCAGCTAATTTTTAGACGAGTTTTCTATCGCTTTCCCGAAGCTACGGTCTCAGCGGTCTTGATCTTCACAGCAATGTCGATAAACGCAAGGGCAGCCCGGCTAAGGGCCTTATCTTTGCGGAAGACCAGCGCCAGGTCGCGGCGGATCTGCGCGTCGGCGAATTCGATCGTAACCAGAACGTGGGCCTTAACATCTTCCTGAACGTTAGAGCGCGAGATGAATCCCACGCCCATATCGGCTGCCACAAATCGCTTCAGAAGTTCGCTCGAGTCCAACTCCATCGCGTAGCGAGGCTTAAGCTTGTGCTGATGGAAAAGCTCGTCCAGGGCATCGCGGGTGTGGCCGACTTTCGGCATGACCAGAGGATATCGGGCAATCTCAGCAGCAGAGGCGGATTTTAGTTTGGAAAGAGGATGCTTAGGGGGAGCGATCACGACCAGGTCATCTTTGTGAATAAGGACTGCGGTCAAGCGAGTGTCGTTGACGGGGAGCGAAATCACTCCGAAATCGACTGAGTTGTCGATCACCGACTCAAGCACCTTGGAGTAGTCGGCGCGTTTGATGTTGACCGAAACATCCGGGTATTGCTTCTTGAACTCGGCAAACACCTCGGGAAGTATGTGAAGGCACGTGCCTTCGTTCGCGCCCACCACGATTTCACCGCGTGGCACCCGCTCCGTCTCTGCGATCGAGGTGACTGCGGCTTTGCGTGCATCCAGCGTATCCTCGGAAAATTTCAGAAACAGCTTGCCGGAGGCGGTTAAAGAAACTTTGCCACCGGAGCGGTCGAGTAGCCTCGCGCCCACTTCTTCTTCAAGTGACCGGATTTGGGATGAGATGGCCGGCTGCGTGCGAAAGCGCTTCTCCGCCGCTCGGGAGAAGCTCAATAATCGCGCAACTTCGATGAACGTTTCTAGCTGGTCGAAATCCATAAAGCATTCAGCAGTCAGCACTCAGCATTCAGTCGAACCAGCCCGCAGGGCACGCGCCCCGAACTCTTTCTGGCTGAATGCTGATTGCTAAGTGCTGAATGCTTATTCCCGCATAACTGAGGGTTATCCAGCCGATAAAAACAATCAATTTCCTAGCCCGTTCGGCCACGTCTAGACTGTGGATAACCTGCAGAATTGAACGATTGTAGCAGGTGTACAATTCTCCAGATTCCCTGAAAGTCTAGGTTGTGCGCGTTATGGCTGAAGTAGTGTGTCCCGATAAATTTCACCAGTGTCTCCCGACTTCCTAAAGGAGCTTTTCCATGGCAGATGCAAAGACTGTTCTGGAGTTCGCGAAGAAAAACGGAGCCAAGTTGCTCGATCTCCGGTTCACGGACTTGCCAGGCTTGTGGCAGCACGTTTCTTACCCCATCAATCAATTAAGCGCTGATTCCTTCGAAGAAGGCTTCGGCATGGACGGCTCATCTATTCGTGGCTGGGCGGCAATCAACGAAAGCGACATGCTCCTGATCCCAGACCCCAACACCCACATGATGGATCCCTTCACCGAGGTCCCCACGCTGGTAATGGTTTGCGACGTAATCGATCCTGTCACCAAGCAGCGTTACGACCGCGATCCACGCTACATCGCGAAAAAGGCTGAGCTTTATCTTGCCTCTACAGGCATGGCCGACACCGCCTACTTCGGCGCCGAAGCCGAATTCTTCATCTTCGATAACATTCGCTTTGATCAGCGCGAGCAACACGGCTTTTATTTCATCGACGCGGAAGAAGGTCGCTGGAATTCCGGACGCGAGGCCAACAATCTTGGATACCGTCCGCGCTACAAGGAAGGCTACTTCCCGGTACCGCCCATGGACCACTATCAGGACCTGCGCAGTGAAATGGTCATGACCATGGAGAAGTGTGGTCTGGAGGTTGAGTGCCATCACCACGAAGTCGCTACCGGCGGCCAGACCGAAATCGATCTCAAGTACGATTCGCTGGTCAACTCCGCCGACCACATGCTCTTCTACAAGTACGTGGTTAAGAACGTGGCCAACCAGTACGGCAAGACTGTGACCTTCATGCCCAAGCCGATCTTCCAGGACAATGGCAGCGGCATGCACACTCACCAATCGCTGTGGAAGGCTGGCAAGCCGCTCTTCGCCGGCGACGGTTATGCCGGACTCTCGCAGATGGCCTTGTGGTATATCGGCGGATTGATCAAGCACGGCCCGGCGCTGGCTGCGATCATTGCTCCGACCACCAACTCCTACAAGCGCCTGGTGCCTGGGTTCGAAGCTCCGGTGAACCTGGCGTACTCGCGGCGCAACCGCTCGGCGGCTTGCCGTATCCCGATGTACTCGGCGTCGCCGAAAGCCAAGCGCGTCGAGTTCCGTCCGCCTGACCCGAGCTGTAACCCATACTTGGCGTTCGCGGCCATGTTGATGGCGGGACTGGACGGCGTCGAAAACAAAATCGATCCCGGCCAACCGCTCGATAAGGACATTTACGATCTGGGTCCGGAGGAGCTGGCAAAAGTTCCGTCCATGCCGGGCTCGCTCGAAGACGCGCTGGACTCCCTCGAAAAAGACCACGCCTTCTTACTCAAAGGCGACGTCTTTACCGAGGAACTGCTCAGCACCTACATCGACTACAAGCGCTCGAAGGAAGTGGATGCTATCCGATTGAGGCCGCATCCGTATGAGTTTGCTTTGTATTACGACATTTAATAGCTTTTAGCCTTTAGCTATTAGCTCTTAGAGGCCCGGCGGAAGCCGGGCCTTTTTTTCTTCGCCACGCCATTCACCACTGTAGCCCTTCCGAGGCGTCTCGCTCGCTCGACAACGAAGAATCTGCTGATCCCAGACGAGAAGCAGATTCCTCGCCGCTAAAGCGCCTCGGAATGACAGATTGTTTGGGTAATGTTCCTTTGTCACAGACAGCGATGCCGGAAGTAACTACGCTCACGCCGTGAGGATCAAGCGTTATTACGTTTACATTATCGCGAGCAAGAGTCGTGTTATTTACGTCGGAATGACTGGATTTTTGATGTCGCGAATTCTGCAGCACAAAACAGGTGAGGGTGGAAAGTTTTCGGGGAAGTATCGGGTTCATCGCCTAGTTCACTACGAGACCTTCGAGGATGTTGAGACCGCGATCCGACGCGAAACCGAAATCAAGGCATGGCGCCGAGGAAAGAAAATCGCGCTAATCGAGAGCAAAAATCCGACATGGGAAGATTTGGCAGCAGATTGGGGAAAGCGGGTCGAGATGACCTTTCGGCCCGTGTGTTCACCACATAACCATTAGAATGTCATTCCGAGCCGCTTCAGCGGTGAGGAATCTGCTCGTCCTCGGCAAACAGCAGGTTCCTCGTTGTCTCGCCGAACTCGACGCCTCGGAATGACAGGTGTTAGGGGCTGGATTTTGGGGCGGAGATCTGCCCTTCACAAATGGACAAAGGCGAGTTATTCCGCCAAGGCCGAAGCCTAGAACGATATTGTGGCTTAGGCTTCATCTCCCTCAACCTGAGTCGTTTCACCACATAACTTCATCAGTAAATGTAGAGGGAACGCGAGTATAGAGTGTCGAGTAACCCAACATTTGATTTATCCAGTAGTGGAATCCCGAATGCCGCCCTTTTTGAAGGACTGTCGCAGGATGAGCTGAACTTGGTGGTAAGCCGAGCATCTCTGAGAGAATTGCCGAAAGGCGCATTTCTCTTCCGGCAAGGAGAACCGGCGAGCGAAATGTTTCTCCTCGAATCCGGCCGTGCACGGCTCCATGAAATCACCCGCGCTGGCCACGAGTTGCTGATCCGGTTCGTTCGACCCGGTGAAGTGTTTGGCGATAAGGGAGCTATTCCAGGCTCGCAGTACCGCGCGTCTGCGGTCAGCGACACGCCTGTCCGGATCTATGCGTGGACGACCGCGGCGATGGGGATGTTGATCGAGGAACTGCCGCGGCTGGCAACAAATTTGTTTAAGATTGCGACTCAGTATTCGCACTACTCGCGCGAACGCTACCTGCTACTGGCGACGGCCTCGGCGGAGGATCGAATTCATTGGGCTGTAGCAGAGTTGGCTCGCGTTTTCGGCTCTCCTCAGGCGAATGCGACCGCTATCACCGGTCAAGCCGTCCAACAAGATATTGCCGACCTGTCGGTCACGACGATCTACACCGTCAGCCGGGTTCTAAAGAGTTATGAACAAAAGGGCATTCTGACCAAAAAACGCGGGCGCATTCTTCTCTTTCACCCGTTCGAATAACACACTTCCTCTCGGGACGACCTTGTCCGAAAGCAAGGATAAGTTGCAACTGCGTGCGTAAAATTCCGCTATAGTGTACGGCCTACGACGTTGCGGTACTCGCCTTAACTGCCAGATTTCGGTCAGCCTAAGCCTTCTGGACTCAAAGCATTTGCCTCCCGAGCCGTCCGTGCTGATTCTGGTAAACCCGCAGGGATGTGCGGCCCGATTCCACCGTCCGCTGGCCATTGGAGCCGCCATTCAGCTCGACGGCCTGCCGGTGGAGAAAGTCACCGCGAGAGTGGTGAACTGCATTCCTGTCACAGGAGCAGGCCGCTTGTGGTTAATTGGATTAGCGCTGGATAAACCGGGTAACGTGTGGGGTATCACCTCGCCCCGGAGGACTGGCACATTGACCTTCCAATTCGGCCACTCATTCTTTGCCTCGAGGATAACGAGTTCTATTTGCTATTGCGCAAAGCTGTGCTTGAGCAGGATGGCTACAACGTCGTTGGCGTGAATACGCCAAAAGACGCCTTGGCTATTCTGCGGGAATCGCCTGTCTGCATGGTGCTGGCCGATCATATGTTGCGTGGCCCAGCGGGAATTGCGTTGGCGGCCGAAATCAAGCACTTGAGGCCGGACGTTCCTGTGGTTCTATATTCCGGCAGACAGTCGGACGCACCCGAACACATCGATGCGTTTATCAACAAAGATGTTCCAACTCAGGAATTTCTGTTTTTGGTGCGTGCAGTGGTCAAACGCTACTTTCATGACCGTAGCTGACCGGGCAGGTTCTAAACCGATGCCTTCATCCGCTCGGGGTTAGGTGTGGGCATGGTGTGGATGCGGGGCATGGTTTCGGTGTGGACCGAGGCATGGTTTTCGAAATCCTGGAGCTCATTCAGTCCCCCCGAGATCGCCGCCAGGGTCGCGTTCGATTTGGATAGAACCGAAAGCAAATGCTTACGAGCGATCGGGCGGTCCGCCGGATGAATATGTTTCCACCAGCGTTTTACAGATTCCTGCACATCATCACGGCTCTTGGCGTCTTCGACCAGACTGTCAATAAGCCGGTAAACCTTGCTCTTTACTGCCTGATACGAGACGGAAATCTCCTGGCCCATTGTTCTAGTACTCCTTGAATCGTTTTCAGAGCAAGACCGTCGCCAAACCGACGCTCTGATTCAGCGGCAGTTAGCGTTCATCTTTCTTTCACATTCTCCAACTTGTTGGAGAACTCACAGCTAGGACTATGGTTTTTCGTAGAGCGGGCGAGCAAAGTCGCTAAATTTCCCAGGGATGTACAATTCGGACTCTGAACTCGCGACCACGTACATTTAAAGTGCGCGTCGTTCAATTTTCACTCGCGGGGAGGCTAAGTGAAATCCTTTTACCTTCTGGTTGTAATTCTCCTGTCTTGCATTGGATCTTTGGCACAGATTGCAACACCGCCCAACGAACGAATGTTCTTTCCTTCCGATACATTCTGGGGATACGCCCAGTTCGACATTGCGCCTCCTCATAACGAAATCGACCCCAACATATGCGCCTCAGACGCCGGAAAGTTCGGCGGCGTAAATGCCCCCTGTAACGCCTTTGCCCGCTACATGCTCTCCGGCATCCTCGAAGTGCGGCCCTTTGGGCGCGGCCCGCTCCGCCGCTTTATGCTTTTCGGCGAGCCGGCCTTTCTTTTTGGCAGAAATGTTCCGCAGACTCTCTACACTTGGTCCTTCGACGCTATAGGCGTCGAACATTCCTGGGGTGCGGCGATTTATCTCGGCAAAGGATTCGAAGCGCGGGTCACTCAGCATTTTCTCTTCGATCGCTTTGGCGCCCGCGATGCTAACCTCGGCGCTGCCGACCTCGGCCCAAACGGTCCTTGGGGGCGTTACAACGCCATCGGCATTCGCAAATACTTCGGCAGCCGGCGCTGGTAGGAAGTTGTCGGTTTTCAGTGGCTAAGTGAGCAGTGACGGCCAACAATAGCTGACGCTCCGAGATCCACCAGGCATAAAGATATTTTTCAATGATTTGGCTTCGCCACCTCCGCGGTAACTCTGCGTGCTCTGCGGTTAAAGGCTTTCAAGAATGGCCGCTTATATATAGCGCGCAGTCTGTAATAGTGGTTTTACTGACGGCTGATGGCTGACGGCTGACAGCTGGCCTCATGCTATGCTGATCTGCCCAGCCCACCGTGAGTTCTAGCGCACCTCCATTCGGCGAGATGCAATCAAGCGAACAGCCCGGAGACCTCCGAGATGCTCTGGAAGTAATTCCGTTTCAAAATCCGGAGGCAGCCAGTCAACATCTCGGGCCGATTTGCGGCCGGTTGTCTGCCTCTTTAGCAAAGGCGCTTCCGGGGTTGCTGGCGGATTGTCCCGATCCCGATTCTGCCCTCTTGCTGTTCGATCGCCTGCTTAACGAAGGTTCGTCCGAAACCCTGCGCCTGATCGAGTCCCATCCTTTTCTCGCGCATTATGCGATCGCGGTCTTCGGAAACAGCCGCTATCTGGGCGAAACGCTGGTTCGCAATGCCGATCTGCTGCAAACGTTTGTCCGCGAGAAGAGAATTGACCACAGTTTCTCTCACGAGGAATTTTCTGAAGCGCTGGCTCGCTTTCGCTCCCGCTCATTCCAGCGTGATGTCTCCCTGCTGTTGAGCCGCTTCAAGCGTCGCGAGTACGTCCGCATTATGCTTCGCGACGTGCTCCGCATTGCGCCTTTGGCGGAAACTACCGGCGAAATCTCGGCTCTCAGCGATGTCCTGATCCAGGACGCACTGCGCGAAGCCGAGAGCGCGATGGAGCACCGCTTTGGCCTCCCGCAGCACCTCGACGCAGAGGGCCGGGCTCTAACAACCCCCTTCGCCGTGCTCTCGCTGGGGAAGTTAGGTGGCAGCGAGCTCAACTACAGTTCCGATATTGACCTCCTTTGTCTATATGGCGACGGCCGTGAGCCCGCGACCGCGGCAATATCCAATCGCGAGTACTTTGTGCGGCTGGCGCAGCAACTCACTGAGATACTCTCTCGACCCACTGCCGAAGGCGCAGTCTTCCGCATTGATCTTCGTTTGCGCCCACAGGGAAACGAAGGCGAACTGGCGATCAGCCTATCGAATGCGCTGCGTTACTACTCCGAAACCGCACACGACTGGGAGCGCCAGGCCTTGATCAAGGTCCGACACTCTGCCGGCAGTGTTTCCCTGGCGCGGGGATTCATTCGCGGAGTGCAACCTCAGGTCTACAGCGAAAAAATCAATTTTGTAGCAATCAAAACTGCGCTCGTAGCCCGCGAGAAAATCGATCGCAAGCGTAGAAAGCAAATCGCAGCCGAAGGACACGAGTCCATTAATGTCAAAGTCGATCGCGGCGGCATTCGCGATATTGAGTTTCTCGTCCAGTGTCTGCAACGGGTCTATGGAGGCGCCGAGCCCTGGCTACGCTCCGGCGGAACGCTCTTTTCGTTGCAGAAATTGCACGATAAGCGACACATCAGCGGACGCGATTTCCACGAGTTGACCTCTGCTTATTCTTTCCTGAGGCATCTCGAGCACCGGCTCCAGCTTCGCGAAGGACAGCAGGTGCACCGCCTTCCGCGCTCAGAACACGAGTTGCAAATCCTGCAACGGTCGATGTCAGGCCTGACCCCCGGCTATAGTCTCGCGGATCTCCCAACTTCCGTGCGGCAGCGCATGGCAGCAGTCGCCGAAATTTACCAGCGTGTCATTTATCAGCAACAGGCGGTTACGCCTCGGCAAGAGAACGAAGGCGAGTTTCAGCTCGAGACTCGCTCCGGGATCGCGACTGCTGATCAGTCTAACCAGCAGCTTCTCGATCAACTTGCCTTTGACGCGCCCGAACTTTCTCGAGCAATGTCCGGGCTCAGTCCCGTCGGACGCAAGAACCTGCTGCGCTTCTTGGGTTCGTCATACGGCAGCTCTGAACGGTACGCTTCCGTGGTGCGGGACCAGGAGGCGATCGCCCGCGCGTCGTCACTGTTTGAGGTCAGCGATTATTTGTCCGAATGTCTCGCGCGCTACCCCGAAGAAGTAAGCACACTGGCTGAAATCCATTCTGCTGCGCCGCAATTCTTAGGCGCCAATCTGTTTCATATTTCTCCCGTAGTTTTTCGTGAACCCTCATTCGATAGCCAAGACGCCACATTCGATTACATCGCCAATTCGACTACGGGACATGCCGAAAAAATGGCCTTGTTGCGGCGTCACTTCCGCCATCTCATTTTTGCCGCGGGCGCCCGTGACGTAGCGGAGCAGCGTTCCGTCTATTCTTCTCTCGCCGAAACTACCGCCGCTGCCGAGCACGCAATTTCCGCCGCTTTCCGCATCGCTGGTTCGCCCCGAGGGTTGGCGGTCATGGCCTTGGGAAGATTGGGCACCCGCGAGTTCGATCTTCTTTCCGACGCCGACTTGTTATTTTTCTGCGACGGATCAGAGAACCGTGAGGCGCTCACCAAATCGGCCGAACAAATCATGCAGGCACTTGCCGCTTACACCCAGGAAGGGATGGTCTTTGCCGTCGATGCGCGCCTGCGGCCGCGAGGCGCCGAAGGTGAGTTGGCGGTAACTCCGGCGCAATTGGAATCTTATTTTGCCGCCGAGGCCCAGCCCTGGGAGGCCCTCACCTATACCAAGCTGCGCCTGATCGCGGGCAGTGCAGAACTCGGCCGGCAGGCCGCACAAATAACGGAAGTTCTATTCAAAAGATTCGCCGCTGATTCCGGCTTTCCTCAAGCCGTCCGCGAAATGCGTACCAGACTGCAAGACGCCACTGCGCCTGCGAAGAGCGTCCGCACCTCAGCAGGCGGACTTTACGATATTGATTTCCTCTCCAGTTTTTTGCTGGTCAAACATGAGATCCGTCCAAAGAGCGGCACGTTGCGCGATCGTCTTTGGCGATGCTCCGCAAAGGGTTCGTTGGAGAAACGCGAAGCCGCTGTCCTCGATCATGCCGCCGAATTCTTCCGCACTGTCGAGCATGTTCTCCGATTGGCGACCGGCAGAAATGGCCGCTGGCTGCCCTCCGCCGAACACGCTCGTCATGCCGTCGAAACACTGACCGCGCAAATTTTACGGAGGGAGTTTCCCGAAGGCTTGGAGCAAGAGTTGCTGCGCACCTTCGAAGAGGTGCGAAGCATTTACGACCGGATAGTAAAGTGAGCCAAACACGAATGGGAAGGGCACGGCTTTAGCGTGCCGTAAAGCAGGTTAAGAGTCTCGGCTTTAGCCGCTGAGGCGATGTCTTAGAGCAAGCTCAGGGCACCCACTTAACTCTGTCATCCTGAGCGGAGTGGATTGATTCGCTCGCGAATCAATCTGCGCAGTCGAAGGACCTCGCGCTTCCAAAGCCAGGCACGGGCCCCGAAAGGGAATTCTCTTTCAAGTGCTTTTGTTCTTAGAAATTTTCGTTCAACCACGCCATCTCACCCCACCATTTATAATTCTCGGTTCCTAATCGCACCGGAGGAGTTGATGGCAGATTCATACAATGGCGTATCCGTGCCGCGCGACGGCGGACGCATCGCATACAAAGATGGCAAGATTCGCGTTCCGGATAATCCCATCATTCCGTTTATCGAGGGCGATGGCACTGGCCGCGACATTTGGAAAGCGTCGGTGCGTGTATTCGACGGCGCTGTGCAAAGGGCTTACAACGGGAAACGCCGTGTGGCCTGGTATGAAATCTTTGCCGGAGAAAAAGCCAAAGCTAAATTCAACGACTGGCTTCCACAAGACTCCGTCGACGCGATTCGCGAATTTCGCGTCGCGATCAAAGGCCCGCTGACAACTCCCGTCGGCGGCGGCATTCGTTCGTTGAATGTGACTCTGCGCCAAGTGCTGGATCTCTACGCATGCATTCGCCCGGTGAAGTATTACAAAGGCACACCGTCGCCGGTTAAAAATCCAGAGCGCATGGACGTCGTCATTTTCCGTGAGAACACCGAAGACGTTTACGCGGGAATCGAATGGGAGCAGGGAACTGCCGAAGCCGCCAAATTGATCGAGTTTCTCAATAAAGACATGTTGAAAGGCGGCAAGAAGCAGGTGCGCACCGATTCCGGCATTGGCATCAAGCCGATTTCGATTTTTGCGACCAAGCGCCTGGTTCGTATGGCTGTGCAACATGCGCTTGAAAGCGGCCGCAAGACCGTCACTTTAGTCCACAAAGGAAATATTCAGAAATTTACCGAAGGCGCATTCCGCAAGTGGGGATACGAGCTCGCGACCGAAGAATTTCGCGACAAAGTTGTTACCGAACGCGAGAGCTGGATTCTCGACAACAAAGACAAAAATCCGAACTTGTCCGCCGAAGAAAATGCCGCGCTGGTTGAGCCCGGACTAGAATTTGCTCCGCCGGAATTCGGAAAGTCAGTTGCCGAAGAAGTGCGTAGCGTGCTCAACAGCATCTACGCAACTCATGGCCACGGCGCATGGAAAAAGAAGTTAATGATCAACGACCGAATCGCCGATTCGATTTTCCAACAGGTCGTCACGCGCGCGGACGAATATTCCGTGCTGGCCACTCCCAACCTGAACGGTGATTACATTTCCGACGCGTGCGCCGCGCAGGTCGGCGGGCTGGGCATCGCACCCGGTGCCAATATTGGCGATGGATATGCCGTATTTGAGGCCACCCACGGCACCGCGCCAAAGTATGCCGACAAAGACGTGATCAACCCGGGATCGGTGATGCTCTCCGGTGTGATGATGTTCCGCTACATGGGATGGAACGAGGCGGCGGACCTGATCGAAAGTGGCCTCGAGCGCACGATAGAACAGAAAAAAGTTACCTATGACTTCGAACGTCTGATGCCGGGCGCAACCAAAGTCAGTACCAGCAAATTCGCCGATCACATCATCGATAACATGGCCGCAGTTTTAACTACAGTCTAAAACCGCGCCACCGATTCGCGCGGATGAACACGGATCAAGTTTTAGAATGATCCGTGTTCATCCGTGAAAATTCGTGGCGAAAGGAAATCATGCGTAAGAAAGTCAGCATTGTAGGATCAGGCAACGTGGGCGCGACCGCCGCCCATTGGATCGCCTCGAAGGAACTCGCAGACGTCGTCCTGATTGACATCATTGAAGGCGTGCCGCAAGGCAAAGCTCTCGACCTGCTTGAGGCCATGCCGATCGAGAAGCGCGACTCGTACATCCTCGGCACCAACGATTACGCCGACACCGCGAACTCCGACATCGTTGTTATCACCGCTGGCATTCCTCGCAAACCCGGCATGAGCCGCGACGACCTGCTCAACACCAATCACAAAATCATGAAGGATGTAGTCGCCAAAGCCGTCCAGCATTCTCCCAACTGCATTTTGATTATCGTTTCCAATCCGCTCGACGCCATGGCCCAGGCCGCGTACAAGATGAGCGGTTTCCCGCGCGAACGCGTGATCGGCATGGCGGGCGTCCTCGACTCCGCTCGCTTCCGCGCCTTCGTCGCTGACGAACTGAAGGTCAGTGTTGAGAACGTGACGGCCTTCGTTCTCGGCGGCCACGGCGATACCATGGTGCCACTTCCACGCTACTCCACAGTCGCCGGAATTCCGATCACCGAACTGATTGCGCCAGAGCGACTGGCGCAACTTGTCCAACGCACCCGCGACGGCGGCGCCGAAATCGTGAAGTATCTGAAGACCGGCAGCGCCTACTACGCGCCATCGGCAGCCACCACCGAAATGGTCGAAGCCATCCTCAAAGACAAAAAGAAGATCCTGCCCTGCGCCGTTTACCTCGAAGGCGAATACGGGATCAAGGGTCTCTACGTCGGCGTGCCCGCTAAGCTCGGATCAAAGGGAATCGAGCAAATCATTCAGATCAAACTTACCTCCGAAGAGCAGGCCGCGTTGAACAAGAGCGCCGACGCGGTAAAGGAGTTGGTGGGCGTGATTGGGGTTTGAAGCGTCAGATTAATTCTTGGCAACGATCTCCGGGACTTTTTGAGTTAGCAAATTCCGGAAGTTCTTCTCTTGATCGTTGCTCTCGAAAACGCGCTTTGGAATTACTGTGAAGGATCGGGCGCCGTGATAGAGAATGTAAGAATAAGTATCAATGAGCGCTCGTGAATACAAACTCCACTCTAGTTGTGAATCAATATGTTCTGTATTGAAACGGATACCTTGTTCCGAAAAAGTCAGGGAATATTGGTCGTGTAGTTTGGGTTCACGACGGAACAAAAGCTTGGGGATCACGAGGAAGGCGATGATCAGCATTAACGTGAACGCACAAGAAACACCAAGGCTCATCATGCTAGACCAAGTCAGACCCTCTGAATGCCAAAGATATACTCCGGCGACAAGAGTCACAGCTATGACAGGAATATCCAGCCAAAGTCGCAAACGGCATGCATAGTCAGCGCGTACGGCTCGCACATAGTCTGCCTCCGAATGTCGAAAGGAAAGACGAATCGAGTCTGTCACGTTCTGATTCTAGTCACGAGGTCAAGTATTGTGGGCATAAGGCCGCTCCCGCTAGCTGTAAATAAGCCGGAATCTTTGTTCATTCGTCACAGACTCTTATATTCCAGATCTCTACAATTCGCATGTCATCCCGAAGCGAAGAAGTCATTCGCTCGCGAATGACCTTCACGGACGAGGGATCTGCAGTTGCGAACGAAGTAGAGACCGACCCCAGCTGACAACACTTCGTAATAGGCCAGGAAGGGCACGACTTCCAATCGTGCCGCATTGAGCCAGGCAGGGAGGCGGCTTCGAGCCGCTGCGGTGCGCTGTTGGTCCGCTCGTCTTGGACGCATTTCTTAAGTTAGACCAGGCCCTCAGAGGCTAAAGCCGGGCAGTTCTGTTCGCTTGGTCGGCACGACTGAAGTCGTGCCCTTCCCGGTTTTGCGCTCTGCGGAAACCAGAAAGATTATTCACAATGATAAAATCTACCCATCCCCGAGTGGGGCTATAGCTCAGCTGGGAGAGCGCATCGTTCGCAACGATGAGGTCGTCGGTTCGATCCCGACTAGCTCCACCATTTTTAACCTCGTTATTTCAACCACTTACAGCCTGGCAGAAAATTTTGTACCGTTTTTGTACCGCCGTTTGACCGAGGTGCAATCTCTCTCTACCATCACTCCGCTTTTGATGGGAGTCTTCGTTTACGCCCGCCACACCACGGACTGCCCGAAACGCGTGGATCGTTTCTGGCGCCGCTGCCGCTGCCCCAAATGGCTTCGTGGCACAGTTGCCGGCCGCGAGGTCCGGAAATCGGCGAAGACCCGGAGCTGGGAGAAAGCCGAAATTGCCGCGCACTCGATCGAAACCGGCGACGCCTCTCAAAGCCCGATCGAAACCGACGCGCCTAAAAGTCCGATTGAGCCGCAGCGGGTGACGATCCGCGGCGCCGTCGAGGCTTTCCTCGACGATGAGCAAGGCCGCCATTTGCGCAGGGGAACGACCGGCCAAAGCCACACCCTACTCAACACACAATTGCTTGATTGGGTCCGGGAACGCGGCCTGGATTATCTGGATGAACTCACTGCGCCGGTATTGGCCAAATTTCGCGCCCACTGGAGCAAAGATCTCGGCAATGGGCAGAACACCGCGCGCAGAAAGCATGAACGTCTCTGCGGCTTTTTTCATTTTTGCATTCGCAACGAATGGATAGCCAAGAACCCCGCCCGGCTTCTGAAGCCAATCCGAGTGGAACGAGTTCCCACCGGATACTACACGCGCGAGGAATTCGCGAAAATCGTCGATGCTACTTACGCTTATGGTGACTGGCGAGGCGGCCACGACTTTCATGATCGTGGAACGAGACTTCGCGCCTTGCTTCTCGTCATGCGTTGGGGAGGTCTGGCCCTCACTGATGCCGTGACCCTTGAACGAAGCAAGCTGGGAAAAGACGGCAAGCTCTTTTTATACCGCGCAAAAACCGGCGTGCCGGTATATCTTCCATTACCTCCCGACGTAGCAGATCTCCTGCAGAATTTGCCAAATTCCAATCCGCGGTATTTTTTCTGGAGTGGCATCTGCGATCGCGAAGATGCCAAGAAGCCCTGGGACAAAAGTCTGAGGAGGGTGTTCAAGAGCGCCGCTTTGCGCGAGGCTGATGGCACTCCTAAACGCTGCACCGCACATATGTGCCGCGACACGTTCGCGGTGGAACTTCTATTGGCAGGAGTTCCTCTGGACCAAGTATCGCTGCTTTTAGGTCACGACAGCATCAAAGTCACCGAACGTCATTACGCACCGTTCGTGAAGGCGCGGCAAGAACAACTGGAGAGTAGTGCGCGTCGTGCATGGGAACAACAGCCGGCAGCACTCTGACAGCAGGCCCAAAATCAAGCCGATCTGGTCAGCCGCCGATGCACGCGTCTGAGAACACTCTCGGGGATCCTGCGGGTGACATAGCTTCGCTTCGATCTGGTCTCTTCATTTGCGAGCTCAACCACTCCTGGTTCTGAAGCAAAGAGTCGCCGCACAGTTTTTTCATCTAAACCCCACAGCTCTGCAATTTCGCTAATCGAGTAATGCCTTTGCAAAGAGAGTTCTGTTATTGCGCCGCTCTCTTCGGATGGTATGGGCGGCTTTGGCTCGGGAAACTTGAGCGTTTCTAATGCTGCTTTGGCTGGCGGCATCACGGACCTCCAATATCTGATTGGGCCTTTCTAGCGCATTGCCGTTCTTCGGTCAAAAACTCAGATCAACGTTGAATTATCGAAGCGATTTGACCGAAATCCAGTTTGGGCTTACCTTCACCAACGCTCGGGGCTAAAAGCGTGCGGAGAGGCGAACGTGTTTTCATCTTTCGAAGAAGTTGAGTGCGGGCTGCGGGAATCAGGTTACATTGCCGACCTGGTGACTACGACGACGGTCTATTTGGCGGGAAAGCTCCACAAACCACTGGTTCTTGAGGGGCCAGCCGGAAGCGGTAAGACTCAATTGGCGTATGCAGTGGCTGACGCAGCGAATACTACGGTTGAGCGCTTGCAGTGCTACGAGGGGATCAACGAAGAAAAGGCCATTGGTAAGTTCGACGAATCGCTGCAAAGGCTCTGTGTCGAGTTGAGGGCCAAGTCGGGCGATGTTGATTGGGCTTCGGTGAGAACCGAACTGCACAGTCAGGATTTCTTCAGCGCCGGCCCACTCACGCGGGCTCTGGTGTGCGAAAGGCCCTGCGTTTTGCTGGTTGACGAAATTGACAAAGTTGACCAAGCGTTCGAAGCCATGTTGTTAGAACTTTTGAGCGTGTATCGGCTCAGCGTGCCAAAACTGGGTACGATCGAGGCTCGCAGCATTCCATTTGTGGTGTTGACCTCGAATGAAGAGAGGCGCATCGGCGATCCCCTGCGTCGGCGCAGTTTCTACCTACGTGTGGAACACCCCACTGCCGAGCGTGAGGCAGAGATTGTGGCGCTGAGGACTCCGGATTCCAGTCCAGAGTTTCACGCCGGTTTGGCCGGACTGGCCAAAGCTCTGCGGGGGTGGAGCCTGGAGAAAGCGCCATCCGTGTCGGAGATTCTGGACCTGGCTGATGCGCTCAAGATTCTTGGGCATGAGCAGGTTACGCCAGAACTGCGCGATACCTTGCTGCCTCTAATCGCAAAGACCGAAGCGGACAGAAAAAAGCTGCTTTTGCGAGACGGTTTCGCGAGCCTGATCTATGACGCACAGCAATACACTCGCGAAGCGTTACGGAGTGCCGCATGAACTGTCTGGGTTGCGTGTTAGTCGTCCTATGTGCCGCAACCAGCTGGGCGCAGACCGGGGCAAAACGTCTGGAAGCTGAATACTACGTTGCCGCCTACGCTCAACACTATCGAGTGCCGGTGCCGCTGGTGCGGGCAGTTGTCGAGCGCGAATCAAATTGGCGGCCGTGCGCGATTTCTCCCAAAGGCGCTCTCGGCCTGATGCAGCTCATGCCCGTGACTGCTCGGAATTTGCGTGTGAGTGACCGCTGCAATATCGACCAGAACGTGTCAGCCGGCGTGCGCTATCTTGCATGGCTCATTCAGAAATTCCACGGTGACTTGCGGCTGGCGTCGGCCGCTTACTACGCGGGGGAAAACATTGTCAGCAGGCGCGGTCTTGCTTACCGCAATCCGGATGTTGTCGCATATGTGTCTCGGATGCGAGCCACTTACCTGCGGTTCGCGCAAGAGAAAACAGAAATTTCCGAAACCATTGAGAAAAGAGATATACGATGAAAATCTGCCGAAATTTGTTTCATCTCATAACGCCCCTAGCATGTCTCGCCCTGGCGGCTGCACAAGCCGATCTCGCTCCAGGGAGGATTCTCAACCTCAGTCTGGATCCACAGAGCGTTACCACGTTGCAATTGCGACCCGGATTTGTCACGTCGGTTCGCCTGCCGGAACCGGTCAGTTCCGTGGTCCTCGGCGATCCGGCCTCATTCAAGGCCGAACATTCAGAGGCCGAGCCGCAATTAGTTTTCTTTAAGCCAAGTACCCCCAGCGCGTCTCGCACCAATGCGTTGATCACGACCCGGACAGGCCGTGAAGTCTCTTTGGCGCTGGTAAGCCGCGGAGTTGCGGACCGGTCGGCGCCAGTCGATTACGTTCTGAAGTACGAGCCGCTGCGCAGTTTTTTTATTGCGGCAAGCCATCCCAGTTTTGTGATCGAGGAGACAAAAAGCCTCGACTCGGCGAAATTGCCGGGAGCGAGTCCGCCGCAGCGAGACGCCATTGGTCCCGAGGAAAGCATGCTTCGAGATCAGAAAACGGAGCCTCCACATTGGGAAGGCAGGCAGTTGCGCGTAAGTGTTGGACGCTCTACCAAGAACGGCGATGAAGCGGCAGTGACGTTCTCAGTGCTCAATGCCTCTTCGAAGATGATCGAGTTACTTCCACCGCAGATGGAGCTAACCGACAGGACGAAGGACCATCACCATAAGGTGACTAAGGCAGAGCCGGTACCCATCAAGAGCTACCGACTGACATCCCGCAGATTGGCGCCGGGCGAGAGGGCGGATGGCATCGTCACATTCGAGAGACCCGCATTCAAAGTCTCGTCGGATCGTTTGATGCTGCAAGTCGCACAAGTCGAACAGGTAGATCGCCCCGTGCTGGTGGCGGTCTCTTTTGTTCCAGCAGCCAAAGGAGATACGAGATGACCCAGAACAACGGAAATAGAAGCGATCACGGGACCGTCATCGTCGACGACCAAATTCTGCCCAAGGTGAGTGGACCAACGGTGCAGACGGATATGGCAGCAAAAACCGAATTGGCTACAAGAACCAAACTGCGGGCCAGACAAAAGATCCGACAGAACCGGTTCGTGATTGTTGCGGCAGGTGCGGTCGTATTTGCGCTACTCATCTTTGCCGTTGTCTCTGCTCCGCGAATGTCCGTCCCGCAAAGTGGAAGCGCGCAGAAAGCATCACGCAATGATGCGAATGGGAATCAAGACGCGCAATCCCAGGCGATGGCATCTTTGGGCGACAAAAGCCTTCTCCCGATCACTGACTCGGGACGTCCAGTTCCCAAAGAAGGTCACGACGGGTATCTGAACGAGCAGGATCTCGAGCGAAGCGCTTCCAAGAGAACGTCCACAAGAACTTTTACGCAGCCCCCGCAGTCTGAAAACACTGCCGGCACATTAGGCTCCATTCCGCCGTTTGGCGAGCAGCCCTGGCAGGCGCCGCCCTACCAGCCGGGCATGGGGCCGAACATCGTAGAGCAGACAAAAGATCCAGGTAAGAGCGAGCGCGAAGCACTAGAGAAGTCATCGCTCGTGTTCGTGCGGACTGCTTCAGCGACGCAGTCTGGTTCCGAGCGCCGTGAAGATCCGGGAGCTGTTCCGCAATACGGGCTGGGTCTTCCAACGGGCACACGGCTTCGCGCACGACTGGAATCGTCAGCTAGCACGGCGGTGCGCACGCCGGTGCTGGCGGTGATTGAATACAACTATGAACGCGATGGAGAAATTATTGTTCCCGCAGGAGCTAAGGCGGTAGGCCAGATCCAGGAGGCGGACCGTTCCGGCTACATGAGAATCCAATTCGACTCTCTATTACTCCCGGATGGAGCCAGCATTCCGATCCAGGCCGCCGCAGCCGATCTCCAAATGCATCCAGTTAGAGGAAAAGTGGAGGGAAAGAATACCCGCAAAAATGTGCTAGTCCGTTCATTGTCGGGAATAGGCCAAGCCGGCACCATGCTTGTCGGGCGTGGCAGCCTAAACCAGCCATTGAGCGAATCCGACTTAATTCGAGAGCGGGTGAGCAACAACATAGGGCAGGCCTCCGACGAACAACTGTCAAGGCTCGCCGTGACAGCCCGGATCGTTGTCAATATTTCAGCCGGTACTCCCATCTATGTTGTGCTCGAACAATCGTCAAAACCTGTCGCGGGCATTACCGCATCCAGCGCAGTTGCACCTAGAGCCAATGCAGAGAGTGCTGATCAGCTTCGACAGCTCTTGCGTTTGCAAGAGGAGTTGAATCAGGCCGGCACAAAAAATCAGTGACATGCCTCTGGAAGAAAGAAACGAGGGTCAACGAATTGCTTCAGTAAGTCGTTTCGGCCTAAGACAACCGAAAAGTTTGGTCTGCCCGAGAACTCGAGTACACAAAGCCCTGAGGCCCGAGCTGAGTCTTCGAAATTTATTTTCCTTGGGGTGATACTACGATCAGACCAGCCAATTGACCCACCTGAGAGTGCGCTAGATAGAGCGTGCCATTCTTCGCGACCACTCCATTGCGAGCGCCCTCGTGAGTAGGTACTTGTGCAATGATCGTCAGCTTGCCGGCAGCGTCAACTCGGGCGACCGTGAGCTGCGCCGCTTTGGCAGCGCCCACATACAGCATGTGAGTGGCAGGCGAGTAGTTGAGGTCGTCAACCCCATCACCGGTGTCGATCGAGGATAACTTCGCCCCGTTGTGTCCTGCGTCCAAAACCTCAGCTCGCGTACTGCAGGCGACGAAGAGGAATCCGGCATTTTGATCTATGGATATACCGTGCGGGCCGTCCTCACCACATGATGATGGCCATTTCGCCACCGTCTTGTGAGTCTTAATATCAATCGCCGTCGTTAGGTCCTTGTCCTCGTAATTCATGTAGAAACGGCCACGCTTTGCGTCAACTGCGTATCCTTCGGGCCGACCTTCGAAGGTGAGTTTCTCTTTTTGACTCAACGTTTTGCTATCCAGAATGCGCACGGAATTGTCGCGCGGTGCCGTGACCCAGACTTCCTTGGTCGGCGCAACATAGACAACACCGTCAGGAGTGGAATCGATGTGTCCACAGGCTTTGCGGACAAGAGTCTTTTCATCCAATGCGCACACGCTGGAATCGGCTCGGTCGCCGACGTACACGACTCCCTCACCTACCGAAACTCCGCTGGGACCCTGAACGCGCGTCTGGCCTCCCACCTCCACTTCTTTTGTGGCAAAGCCTGGGATCTCTCGAACGGAATCATTGGCCGTGTCTACAACATCCACCGATCCAATGTTAATGGCGGGAACCCAGACGTATCCTGTCTTGGGATCATAGGCGATGTAATCCATGGTGATGTTTCCCTTGCCGTGATCGGGAAGGGCGAGAGTGCGGGTCGTATATTTGTCGCCTTGCTCAGTGGCAGCATGCAATGCCATACCGATTGCGCACATGGCGACGATGACGCCTAGCAGCAAAGAAAAACTCTTTTTCATGGCTGGAATGGTAGCACTAGATTGGGGTTGCTGACAGCTCTCGAACTCCGATATTGCTTATCAGAATTTAGATTCGCAAAACACGAACTGCCCTTTTTGGTCCAAGCTTCGTATCATCTTCAATTTCAGAATGACAATATCCCTACTATTTATCGGAGTTTTGAGACGCTCGGAGAAGACATTCTGAAGTGTCCAACGCCCGATCTCGAATGCGGTCACGGCTTTGGAAAACTAGCGGCTCTTCAATTCGTTCCGTCGAAGCTGATCCCATCAGCTTTATGAGATGAAACAAATTTCGGCAGATTTTCATCTCATATCGACAAATGCCGTTCAATATTCGTTCAGAGAAAAGACCTGCGGCGCTTTCAATTGGTTACTGTCGAAGCTCGTCACCTCGCCTTATGAGATGAAACAAATTTCGGCAGATTTTCATCTTATAAGATCCCTCTAAATAGCCTGAAAACAACCCAAGAAGCGGATTACATTCGGAAACCGCGCCTTTCGGGTATTTTTCAACCGCGGGTGGTTTCCGCTCATTGCCATTCCTTTCACACGGCAAATTGAACCATAGCAATCCTGTGCTTGTTTGATCGAAATCTGAAACCGACTTATGTTCTCGCCTGCGACGCGGGAAATCAATTCAACGCGTCGAAGAAGAGGACCCGCATGAAACTTTCGAGTTGGAGAGCGACGCGGAGGCGATTCGCTCTTCTCTATCTCCTGGCCATTGTTTCGCTTCAACTTTATTCGTTGATGTCCTACGCGCAAAACCTTGGACAACAGCCAGCAACGGGTCAAGCGGTACAGGGACAAACCGCAGCCCAACCTGAAGGTACCGTTTTGAACCTAGTCAACTGGGTCGGGAATGTAATCGCGCCCGTGGGCGCCGCACTCGCTGTCGTCATGGCCGTAGTGGCGTATTCACAGGGACGCGGAGCCATGCGCTGGGCAGTCACCGCAGGTGGGCTGCTCGTGGTGTCCGGGCTCACACGTTTGATTGAGTTCTGGATCGCGCAAGGCACGGCCGGCGTGCAATAGGAAGATCTTCGGAGTCTGGAACCATGACGTTGCCACAAATCCTGGTCGACCTGATGAAGCTGCTGTTCGATATGGCAGGTCCGGTGGCCATCTGCACGATGGTACTCGCCGGAATGGCGTTGCGACAGGAGGGCGGCGTGAATTTCGAGACCGGAGGCCGATTCCAGCGCTGGGCATTGTGGTCGGTCATCATGCTCACCCTGCCCCAGTTCCTGTCCTGGTTTGCGGCACAAGGCATCTCGATGCCGCCCCAGGGCGGGAACATCAGCAGTGCGTGGGTGAACAGCATTGAGACCAGCTTTACCGGCTTCGTTTCGAACGTTGTCGTCGTACGGCTAATTCCAGTACTCGCCGCGTTCTGCATTTTAAAGGCGGCGCTCGATGCAGCGGAGGGACACAGCCCACTCGGGTCAATCATCGGCGGGATCTTCCTGCTATCGGTGTCCGGCACGGTGCAGTTGATGCAGAGCTGGAACAGCGGCTCGACGTTTGCGACGACGGACATGCTTACCTCGGCGTGGAATTTCCTGGCCGGAACGATTCTGCCGGAAGCTGCCGGTCTGGCAGTCGCCGGAGCGATCTTCAACTATGCGCGTCATCGGCCGTTCATGCCGCTAGTTGCGTCGGGCCTGGCTTTCTTAAGTGTTTCGGGAATTTGGAAGCTGGTTCAGGCCATGGTCGGCTGATTGGAAAGGAGGCTAAAGGTGAATCTTGCGAATGGACTGCTCAACCTGACGAACTGGGTGGGTAATGTGATTATGCCGACCGTGGCCGGCCTGTTCGCCGCCGCAGCGATCTTCCACTTCAGCAAGGGCCGAAACTATCAACACCTCGCGTACGCGGCGCTGGCCTCGCTGATGTGCTCGGGCTTGTTGCGAGTGCTTGAATCCTTCAGCAACCAGGCGGCCTGGAACAATCCTGATCGCTACTGGATCTCGATTCTGACTCTGGTGAATTGGGTGGGTAACGTCCTGCTGCCGCTTTATGGGGTGTTGCAGATCGTGCTGGCGGTAACGCACTACGCGGGCTTGCTGGAAAGAATGACCGTCGGCGAAGCATGGGTACGGAACCTCGTCGCAGCGATGTGCTCGTTCGGATTATCGGGACTGCTGCGATTGGGGGAGTTTTGGATACAACACGGCACGGCGGGGGTGCCTTAACAAGGAGTTTGAGAGATGGCTTTACACGTGACACCGGTTAACCGAAATCTGCAAACGCGAGTGACCTTCATGTTCCTGGAGTTTGAGGACCTATTTGTGGTGCTCGGAGCGGCAGCAGTCATGAACGTCGTAGGTCATTTCGTTGGCGGGGATATCGCGGGCATGCCCATGAACCTGGTTCTCCAATACGGTGTGCCCCTGCTTATGGTGCCCGTGCTGATGGCATTTAAGTACGGGAAGCCACGCGGATATGTCCGCGATCTCGCTTTCTGGTACTTGAGGCCGCGCGCGTATTGCGCGCTGGCACGAGACCGGCAACTGCAATCGGCATATTTGCGGAAGGAGTAAACGTGCCACTCACGCTGACACAACACGAGAAGAGTCTTCAAGATCCAGCAATCTGTGAACTACTGCCGGTTCGCGACTACCTCGACAACATCATGGTCCGCACCGATGGCAGTTTGGTGGCGGGATACGAACTCAATGGACTTACCACCTATTTCGCGAGTGATGAGGGGCGCGACCGGGGCAAGTTGATGCTCGAAGCCTTATTGCGATCTTTGCCCGAGCAGAGCATGCGCGTGCAGTTCAGGTACGAAGTCGTGGAAGACTTGGGTAATGTCCTTGAAGACTACGTCAGCGGCCAACGGTCGGAGTCCAGTGCGGTCATTGAACTCGATGCCCTGCGTGTCGAGCGATGGAAGACCAAGGAAGAAGCGGGCGCCTATACACGGCCGATCCTTCATGTGTACTTCATCTGGGATCCGGCCCTGCATCATCGCATTATTGGCAAACCACTAAAGCCTAAGGGAGAGATCTTTAGCCTGTCGGCGCACAAATGCATTGAGCGCTCGCGGCAAGAGCACCAAGACCTCTTGGCCGAATTTGAGAGTCTTCTTCACGGCGTCGAAACGGCTCTTCAGGCTGCTGAATTGGGCGCTCGGCGACTCACGGATCACGAACTCTTCCTCGAACTTAAGCGTGCCCTCAATCCTCTTTCACCTAACAGACGCCCCTATCGCCGCCCTGAGGAGCAACTCAGATATTCGAGCGCCCGGGAGCAGATGGCCGATGTAAGCATTGTGGACGAGACCGATGGATACCTGAATGTCAGCGGCGTCCTGTATTCATTTATCAGCTTGAAAGAACTGCCGGATGCGACATTCCCTGGGGTATTGCGGGAGCTAATCGGTCTTGATTTTCCAATCATCGTCAACGCACAGATCACGATTCCCGACCAGGCGAAGGTGCTCAAAGGCTACAAGGGCCGGCTGCGCAAGATGCAGGCGGCACAAAAGGACGCGAACGGCGGCTTCCGCATCAACGTGGAGGCCAATGTCGCCGAGGAACAACTTGTCAGGGTACAGCAGGACATTATTTCAAGCTCTGTGAAGGCGGCAAAGCTGAGCCTGGTCATCGGGACGCGCAGTTCCCAGCGTGCGGTGACAACATCTGAACTGGAACAGGCCGAGCGCACAATCGACAATCGCCGTCAGCAACTCCTTTATGCGATCGCCCGCATGAACGGGGCCAAAGCAGTAGCCGAAACCCTTGCCAAGCGGCGCCTCTTCATTAGTTCACTTCCCGCGATGGCCGAAGCCGACAAGCGAGACCAGGACCTGCTCACATCAAATGCAGCCGATTTGCTGCCGGTCGAGGCGCCGTGGAACGGAACGCCCCGCTCTCCACTTTTCCTGTTTGAGACGCCATACCGCCAGCTCATTCCTTTTTCATTGTTCGATCCCGGCCTAAGCGACGCCAACATGCTCGTCATGGCCAAGTCGGGCGGCGGAAAAACGTTCATGGTGCAGCAATTCCTGCTGATGGCCGCACGTGACAATCCATTGATCTCGATTATCGAACGCGGCGACTCTTATCAACCCCTGGTTGAGCTGATGGGCGGGCGCATGATCACTATGTCGCTCGATGCCAATCAAACGATTAATCCCTGGGACCTTTCGGAGGCCAAAAAAGAGCCGAGCAAAGACCAGGTTGCATTCCTCAAGAACCTAACGCGCCACATGCTCGGTGAGGGCCGCGCCGAGGATACGGAATTGCTCGACAACCTGATCACTGAGGCCATCCTCAGGACTTACAAGCGTGCGGCGATACGGCCGTCCAATCCCATTCCAACTTTCTCCGATCTCCGCGACGAACTCTCGCAGTGGCGCGATGAAGACAAGAACGAACGAGTCATGGACGAGGCGCACCTTGCCGCTATCAAACTCCGCAGCTGGACCGGCGACAAAGGTGTGTACGCCAAACTGTTCGACCGCCCGACCACAATCTCTCTCGATAACCCGTGGCTGTTTTTCAACGTGGAGCAGTTGAGTGACGACCCGCGGCTCGAAACAGCGATGAGCCTGCTCATCGCGCATGCCACGGCGCGGCGGGCCTCAGGCAAGGACGGCCGCCGAAGCATCACCGTGCTCGATGAGTGCTGGTTTCTGCTCGATTCGCCCGTCCTCGCCCCTGAGGTCGTTCAACTATTCCGCACGGCCAGGAAGCGCAATGCAAGTGTTTGGGGCATCAGCCAGACCGCCGAGGACTTTGTAGGCACGGAATCAAAGCCGCGCGTACACGGCGCAGGGATCGTCAAGAATACGACCACCAAGATTATCGGCCAGCAGCCTGGGGACATGACTGCATTGCGCGAGCACCTTCACTTGAATGACACGGCGCTCAACCAGATCAAGCATTTCAGCGCACCCAGCAAGGGAAAGAGCGCCGATGCTTTGGTTGTGATTGGCGAGAAGGCTGAAACCACCCACACGATCCGAATGTCACCTACTCCTGTGGACTACTGGATCGCGACCACTTACGCACGCGAGAGGCTATATCGCTCATGGTGGATGCAACAGCACAATGGCAAGCCGTTGATGGATACATACCGGGACCTCGCCGACCGCTTCCCATCCGGCCTTGCTGATCTCGAAATGTTGCCGGAGGAGTTTTCAGGAGAAGTTGCAAAAGGAGTTGTCAGATGAAGAAGTACTTTCGCCATTTGGAAGCGATTCGGGCAAAACTTGGCCGTGGGAAGCGGTTCCTTGCCGTCTCTCTAATCGCGCTGCTTTTGCTCCCTGGCACCGCGCGTGCGGCGGGACTGACCGACATCATCACGCTGTTGACTACCATCACCAGCACGATCCAGAACGCAATTGGTGAGGTCCTCACGGGAATTCAAACCCTCAATTCCACGATCAACAATTTCCGGCAACAGGTGATCTGGCCTGTGACCGCTCTCAACCAGACCCGCGCCTTTGTTAATTCCACGCGTGCCCAATATCAGACTTTGATGGCGCAGATTCATGCAATCAAGAACAACAGCGCGACACTCACTACCCCCACGCAGTTGGAAACATTGTTTCGGAGCGCGCAGGCCGGCAGTATCGCCCAACTTCAGCCGTTGTACACGAACGTGTACACACCGGTTCCGCTGGCACAGAATGCCAAACCAATCCAACGGTACTTGATGGACATGGATGATGCGTTGGCCATGGGATCGCTAAAAACGTCGGTGCTAGCAGATCAAACGACCGCAGGCATGCTGACGCTCGCCGATTCCATCGAACAGCAGAGCGCCAGTGCCGCGCCTGGCTCGGGACCTATGCTGGCTGCCGAGGCTCAGGTCGCCAGTCTTGAAAGCCAGGCATACCTTGCCAAAGTCCTTGCGGCCGAACTGCGTCAGGAAGCAGTGAAACTGGCCCACCAAAACACGTTGCTCAAGCAGAGCGCAACGGCGACCCGCAATTTACAGAACCAGATACAGCAGTTGCTGGCGCACCCATAGGAGAAAGAGATGGAACGCAAGTTATCTATCCGTGCTTGGAAAGTCATCCGGAACGCCATCGCATTCGCGCTCGCGTTTGTGGTTGTCGTGATGATGCTGCCGACAAAGGCCAGGAGCCAGTTGGGGCTCGACCCTTGTTGCGCCATTATCTCGGTCGGGTTGACCACGATTTCAAATCTCCTGAGTAGCGTTGTCGCGAAGCCCCTGGGGGCCATTCAGCAGCTTGAGCAGCAGGCAGCCAATTTTGAGCAGCAGGTGGTATTCCCGATGGCCGCCCTCAATCAGGCGCGCGGGTTGGCCGGTCAGTTCCAGGGCCAGTTCACGCAGATGAAGAAGACATTTCAGCTATCTGTCTCAAGCGCCACTTTGCCCGCCTCGCAACAACTCGAAAAGAACCTCCTATCGCGCAATCCGAGTTTCGTTCCGCAGATCTCCGGCAACTATACCGCGCTCTATGGCGCGGTAATGCCGGCAACTGATGCGCCGCCACAAGTGCGGGACCTGGTTGACATGACGGACGCCGAAGCCCAGGCGGCGATGAAAAAAGCAGTCGAGATCGATGCTCTGGCCGATCTTGAGCTGCAGGCGGCGGAGCAGATCAATCAGCAGTTGCAGACGGCCGCGCCGGGAAGTGCGCCGATTCTCGAAGCAGAGGCGTCAGCATGGCTTGTCCGTGCGAATGCTTATACCCAATCGGCGATGGCGGAACTGGTGCGCGTGCGGTCAATCGAGTTGGCCAATAACGGGGCGCAATTGAAGTTCTCGACCGCTCACACCACCAATTTGCATTCAACCGGGAGCCAGGTGCTACAGGGAGCGCACTGATCGTGTTTTATTTCGAGCACCTGCTGAATACGGCCCTGGGGGCGATCGATGGTACGCGGGTCATCCCCACCATCACGAACATGGCGTTCGCGATCCTGCTGATCGGATTCCTGGTCGGCCTGTATCAGGCAGCGCTACGTGGCGGTGACCTTCAGGCGCTGGCGGTAACGGCGATCAAATACCTAGTGGTTGCCATGATCTTGTCGAACTGGACGACGGTGTTCCGCGACGTAAATGGATCGTTTACGGCAGTTGCGGATTTCGTGTCGAACAGCTCGGGCGCCGGCGACATGTTCATGAATTGGATGACGGAGCTGCAGCAGCAGTCGACAACCAACCCAAATCTCACGTTCTGGGACATGATTACGGGCGATATACCGGGAATGATCGCCGTCGGGCTGCTTCTGATTGCTTACATTGTCTATGCATTATCCATCATTATCTTCTGCTTCTTCTATACGCTCTACGGCACAGTTTTGTATGTAACCGGACCGCTGGTGTTGGCGCTCATTCCCATTTCTGGGATCGGACAGCTTGGAAAAACGTACGCCATCAATCTGATGATTTGGAATGTCTGGGGAATCCTCTATTCCGTTTTCGGAGCGCTGATCACGGCAATCCACTTCAACCATGTCAACAACGTACTGGGCAATGGATTTCTTGGCTTTCTGCAAGGCGTGCCTGACTCCACCATGCTTGGCCTGATAAGCATCTTTTACGCCCTTGCCATCGCAGTGGTCCCATTTATTGCCAAAGGGATCATCTCGGGCGACGTGGGATCGACAGCAGTCGCTTTGGTCCGCGCAGCCGCCACCGCGGCAGGTGCTACGTTGGCCGCCGTGAGCGGATTTGCCGCCGGTGCCGGCGCAGCCGGTGCTCCCGCCGCGGCGGCAGCAAGTGCGGGTGGCGGTTCGTCCACCATGGGCATGAGTTCATCCATGCCTCCTCCAACTCCGGCGACATCAATGGCGGGATTCCTGCAATCGGGGATGTCGAGCGCGATGAACAGCAACAGCAGTCCGGTTGCGCCGGCGGTAAGTGGAGGCACGAACGGAGGTTCCGGAAATGAGAATGGAACTCACTCGGCTTCGGCTAGCCCGGCGAGATCGGGCTACATTTACTCGCCAAAATCAGTGACTCAGGCCGTCACCTTCAACGTTGCGCGGGCCTTGGGACGTGTAGCAGGAAGACAAAAACCGGAGGACAACTGATGTGGCTGGAGGCTTGTATGTGGAGACAACCGCCGATCTGGGAGCCGCAAGGAACGAAGTTCCGGCCCTACAGCGTCACCACCCTGATCTTCTTTTATATCGGCAAATTTTTCGGCCTTCTGTTCGGACGGCGCAGATAGGTCAGTAAAGGAAGCGATGAATATGTGGCTAAAAAGAAATAAAGAGCAGCAGTCTGAGGTTGAGGAAAAAGTCAGCTACAGCCGCTACTACGAACACGATGGAGCCCTGCGGGCATACGCCAATCGCGCCATGGTTCTGGCGTTTTTGTGCGTGCCTGCCACGTTGCTTGCACTCGGTTTTGCCGTTTACGTGCGCGTGCAGCCCCCAACGGTAATCCGCGTGGACGAAAATGGCCAGGCAGGAATTGTAGGCCCGCAAAAGCCTTCGCTTTCCATCACGCAGGGTGCGGCAGTGGAGCCGAGCGAATTTGAGAAGCGGGCTTTTGTACGCCAGTTTCTCGAACGTTATCTCAATTTTTCTCCTTCAAACGTAAGCCGGAACTGGGCCGACAGTCTGAACATGATGACTGCCAACCTGCGCCGTACTGCGTTTGGCGGCATGCTGAAAGAAAATCTGGTCGGCAAGATTCAGGACGATCAGAGCAGTTCAGAATTCCAACTCCGCTCGCTTGAGGCCGCAAAGGACGACCCGCTGACTTATACCGCCTTTGGAGTTAAGGAGGTCCATCACATTCATGACCACAACGAAAGCGTGGACAAGGTGGTCAGTGAATTCCACGTGCGCCTGGTGGTCGAGAAGCGGTCGGAGCGGAACCCCAGCGGGTTGCTCATTGGCGAGTACTGGGAGCGGGCGATCGAGGGCGAGAAGCGCGATTGGGTTTTGCAACAGGCAGGTTTTACTGGACAGAACTAAAGGAGCTCGCAATGGAAAACAGACCACCTGCAGGCGCATCGGCGGCGCCGGCAGCAAACGATGGAAGCACTCGGCGAAAGAGACGAAATGGAGTTGACGTATCGGTGCGCTATTTCCTGCCAAAACCCGGCGCATCACCCGGTGTACCCGAATTGGGCCAGGAAGTAGCGAGCGAAGGCGAGGCCCTGATTCAGTCTTTCAAGAGCAGCCAGCCGTTCTACACGTTAGCGGCGTGGAAAGCAGTTCCGGAGGTAAATGGCGGCGGCAGTCCTGTGATCGTGAAGCAGGCTGTCACGCGAAATTGAGTTTCTCTTTAACAACACAGCACTCGACTTCTCAGATGACCAATGCAAGTGATTTGGTCCTTTGAGCGCCCCACGGCTTGATGTGGGGAGATGTGCTGACCGGGCTTCTCGCTGTCGAGGGCCAGGCCGAGCGAACCCGAACAGGCGGCCAGGCGAGACGACGAGAGAGCTTGCGGTTACGCAAACTCCTTAACTCTCTCCGGGTCTCCGGCGGGAACAAATAGTTAAGGAGAATAAAAATGACGAAGAATACGAAGACGAAGAATTACAGAATCCCGACTGACCAGATTCAGAACCTCGAGATCGACCGCAATGGCAGAGTAGCGCCACGGCTGCACGATCTTGAGCCCTTGAAAAACACGCTGCTCAGCGTGCTCTATCCCACAATCAAGATAGCCAGCGTAAACGTACCGACCGAGATCCTCGACGACTACGAGGAATCGCAGGTCGAAAACCGGCTGGCAAAACTTGTCTGGAACGGAATTCACTACAAATTAGTCGGCGCGAGTGGTTCGGCAAAGAAGGGCAAGTTTTACTTTGTTGACCAGGAGCACAGCCGTGCAATTGCCGAGCGGTTCCAGCATTGGCCGCAGGCAGCAATCGTCTATTTCGGGATCCTCGTTTCTACATGCAAGGTGATGATGGAGGAACCCGACGCAGATGTGCTCGTCGTGCCCGATGGGAAGCTGGGAACAAATGACTGCCGGGGATGGATCAGGCGTTCTTTGTTCCTGAAGCTCCAGCAAACCCATGAGCAGCAACTCGTGATGGAGGAAATTGGCCGGCTCCTCAGGGATCGCTATGACGAGCCTCCCGACCAGAGACTTTTGGGCGAGCAGGAAAGGCAAGAACTCGCCCAGAATGCGAAACAGGAGGTTCATCGGAAAATCCTTCCGAGTGACCGTTTCTACCAGTTTCGCATGGCCTTTTCCAATACCCAGGCTAAGGGCTCATTCAAAGTCGTGGAGGATGATGTTGCCGACGCGCTTGAAGCGGATTTCATTCTGCCGGAGAGCGCGGTCAAACCAGGGTTGAAGGTTCCGGCATTGATGTACTCGATCTTCGGGCCGGGCAGAATGTTTCGCGGTAACACCGTTGTAGGCATCCGCGAATTCTCCCGCCAGCTCGAGTTTGAGTCCAGTTACACACTGCTTGAGCATGCACCTGAGGACTCAATTCAGCTGGAAATTTTACCACAGGCTATGGAGCAGGTGCGCAAGCTGAGTGGAGCGGTAAGCGAGGGCCGTTATGAAGAACTTCTTAAGATTTTGGGTCGGCATCCGGACAGCCTTCCGGATCTGGACCAGGATACTGGCGAAGAATTCAGAATCGTCGAAGGCCTGCTGTTGGCTGACGCGAGCGGCGAGATCGTTCGTCATCCTTACGTCAACAATCAACTGAACAAACTTCTTGCCCGCTGGGCGTACAAAGTAACGACCGGAGGAGGCTTCCGTCTGCCCGCATTTGCCCTGATGGACGACGGATACCTCTTTTTGAAAGATGGCAAGGTGCTCTCAGGTTCCGACTGGATTCCCGAGCACAGCGCTATCGTTCCACTGGCCTCGAAGTGGGGGCTTTGTGTCCGTTACCCGATACGCATGGTTGACGATCTTCTGCCTTTCAGGAACTTACACGACCCGTTGATCGTGAAGTATCTGAGCGAGCACGTTGCTTCGCAAGGTTGCGTTCTGACCGAGGCTGAAGGACGCGAACTGATGGCGCGGCAACTACGCTTGGAGGGCGCCTATGTTCTCCATTCCGAAACAGCAAAAAAGAACGGCGGCGACTTTGATTTTGACTGGATCTGTGTGGTCGAGGAAGACCGGTTCTCGCGCTTTGTGAAGGACCGATTTTCACGAGGTTTGGGAGCACAACAGGGAAAGAACAAAGCCAACAAGGCCCGCGATCCCTGGTTCAATCTGGAGCACGTAGCCATGAAGGCCAGGGGAAATCACATCGGCTCGATCACCGATTTGATGACCTCCTGCCGTGCTTCGGGCAAAGAAGAGCTTGCCCAGCAATTGGCGAAGGAACTCCAGAATGCGCTCGACAGCCTCAAGTGGCAAGTCCAGCCGGATTTGAAACTCGTTTCCGAAATACGCCAGCAGGTACGACAAGCACCCTGGCTTCGTCACAAGAATGAACGCCGGGTGTCTGATCTGCCGCTTCATCTCGATGTGGAAGAGTCAGACCGCATCGGGAAACTCTACAACCACGTCCGCAAGGAGATCGAGGATCTGCTGATCAACAAAGCCTCGATTGAGGCATTCAAGTCACTCGTCGTCGGTGAACAGGTCACGCGCGAGATGATGAAGGAATGCCGTTTCGTCAATCAGGCTTATGCAGCGATGATCGCGAAGATCGCCTCGCGGCGCGAACACCTCAAAGCCCAACTGGAAAAAACCAAAGCCGAATGGGAGGAAGTACGGCAGAGTTCCGATAAGGAACTGCGGCGACAGAAATTATTTGCCATGAACCAATCTTATGGCGCTTGCCATTTTGACGAGGAACGCGGCAAATACGAGATGAAGTCCATCCTGGCCTTCATACGCATCTGGGCGCAAAACAAGACCGAGAACCGGTTTGGCTGGCTGCAGGCCCTCAACCGCGTGGTTTCGCGTGGCGAGCGCTCCAGCGGCTCGATTCTCTTTCTTGCCTTTCCGCAGGAACTCATCGTGAAGTTGGCCGAGCGCACTGGAGGGAAGTTCGTCCGCGTGCATGTGCCCAAGCTTTACGAGGGATTCGTTCGTAACGACTCCTCCGGCCGCGTTTTCCTGGTTGATCCCATCAATGGAGGACAGAAACATACGTTCCTGTTCAAGCTGAAGGACGGGAACATCCTCCTCGACGACAAACCCGAACAGACCCAGTCGGGTGCCTCATCCACATCTCAGACAGCGGAACCCGCCGTCGAAACAACATCGGACGAGGACGTGGAATTTCCCGCGGTCCTGCCCGATGGCGATGTGAGCGATGTGCCCTGGGTCATGTGAGGCAGTAACCACTCTGGGCGGAATCCCTCGCGGGTTCCGCTCAGGACCCAAAAAGGAAATATGAAACGGATTCTCTCTACCTTTATATGCGGACTGTTTGCGGTCTCAGTGGCCGCGCAGCAGTCACAAGCTCCAGCTCAGAATGTGCTCCATATTGCCACGGCCCTGAACCATCTGACAGTGCTTGAATTTCACGAGCCAGTCACGATGGCGGCAGCCGGCAGTTCCGACTTCCAGATCGAGCGCCAGGACAGCAAAGTGTTCGTCAAGCCGACGAAGCCGGGAGTGTCCACCGATCTTCTCGTTTGGACCGCATCGCGCCGCTTCGCCTACGAACTAGAAACAACGGAAGAGGTAAAGACCATGAACTTTGCTATTGATGCTGCAATTCCTGCAGCGCCGCCGGTTGTAAGCGGCAGCGCGGACGAACTCGCTGACATGATGTTGACGCGCGCGTTCCTCGGAGCAATCCAGATTCGTAGCAACGTGCGGACACGACTGAATGAGGTCAACATTCATGTCGAACAAGTATTCCGAACGCGGAGCACGGTTTACGTCCACTACACGATCGAAAATGCCACCGAAGCGAGCTACCACGCGTCCCTGTTAGGCGTGTTTGAACTGAAGCTGGAGCATTCGTCCGTCTCATTAGGGAGCATCGCGCACACGCAACTGGATTCTCGCGAGTTGAAGAGGCTGGGCAAAGCGACAGCATTGCCGCTGCCTGTCGGGCATGTTGAAAGCGAGTCGGAAAAACTGGAACCGGGCTCTTCGGTCCAGGGAGTCGTTGCCATCCGGCAAGATCTGAAAGGGCCGGCGGTGCTTCAACTGATATTCGACTCTGGAATCAAGGCGACCTTTGTGATGTAAGCATGAAACGGAATCCGCAAATCGAAACCATGCGCGAGAGGCTCCAGAGTTACTTCGCGCAACAGCGCGAAGATACCATTGTCGCCTCATTGCAACACTGGACCGAAGATCCTCTTAAGCCGCGAACGGAGAAAGGCGGTTTTCGCTTGAACCCCATTCTGCTATTGCTGGCTGTGCTCATCACGTTTAGCGCAGGCACCTTTTTGTTCTTCACCTTTGGGCATCCATGACGCCTGAAAACGAATATCGACTTGGCCGCAGCGCCTACCATCGTAACCAGGAGGAAAGCCTCGGATTCGTCTTAGTTTTGGTTGCGCTGGTCCTGTTTGCAGTCGGCTCCTACATCTTGGTCACGCGCTTTCACCTTCGCCCAGCTCAGTTGGTAGAGGGCGGACTCTACCTGCTCTTTGCGTCAATTGGGTGCATCTCGGTTGCCTGGTACGTAACCACCCTGCCGCGGGGCCGCGAGACCACTTGGCCTCACCCTCCTTTATATATATCCCCGGAAAAAGACCGGAAGGCCGTCCAAACCGCCTATAACCAGAATGCAATCGTTCTCGGGTTTGACGTGCACCGAAAACCGTGGCTCTGGCCCGACGCAACTCGCGTCATGCAATCGGTCGTATTCGGCGCTACCGGCTCAGGCAAGACAACGCTGCTCAAGAACATCATTACCCAGGATCTGTTTCGTACGGTTGGTCCGGCGAATGACCGTCACCGCATCCCGATGCTGATTTTCGATGGCAAGGGCGACCAAGAATTTTTCTCCGATCTTCTGCCGGCCATCGAAACTGCGGGCCGGATGCACCAACTGCGAGTGCTGAACCCATCACGGCCGGACATTTCCGTACGCTACAACCCGTTCTTCAGCGAGCACGGTTTGTACCAGGAGCACGCGAACTTTGTCTTTGAATCATTCGATCTCAAGGAAGACTTCTTTCACGGACACCAGGCTACATATCTGAGCGATCTTGTGCGCGTGCTGGCGCACTCCGGCAAGCGCTTCAACATCCATGATGTGCTCGTCCTTGCGCTTGACGAAAGGGTTCTGAAGGAGCAAATCGCGATCGCTCGCGGCCAGCTTTCTAGTCAGGCCGGCGTGAGTCATCAACGCGAGCTCAATCTTGGGATGTCGATACGAAACCTGCAGCAGTCCTTCGAAGATCGAGACCGAGTGCCAAAAATTCAAGGGCTTCTCAACGAGCTGATGACGTTTCTGGAGGACGATCTTTCCGCCGTTACAGGGGCCTACGATGAGGTGCTTTCTCTTGATGAGGTGATCGAAAAAGACCTGATCCTGTTCGTCTCGCTGAACACCAACAAGAACTCAAAAGCCGTAACGGCTCTCGGCCGGATGCTCCTGCAAAACATGCAGCTAATCATCGGCAAGCGGTATGAAGACGAGCAGGAACGTCGCCGCCAGAACCGGCCGATGGTCAGTGTCATCCTCGATGAGTTTGCACCTTTTGCGTATTCAAGTTTTGCGCAGATTCTTCAAACTGCACGCGGCACCAACACAGCATTCCTGTTCGCGCTGCAATCTCTGCCACAGCTTCTCACGGTCGGCCGGGGCTTCCGCGATGACGTGTCATCCGCACCGAACACGACCATGTTGCTGCGCACGCGTGACGAGGAAACAGCACAGTATTTCCTCAAAGCGTCGGCACGTGTCCCGCAGAAACGACGGACGCTAACCGTTCAGCGCACAGGTTTACTGGAGGACAAGTATCAACCCATCGGATTCGGAAGCGAGACCGACATCAAGGACACTCGTTCACAGGATGAGCACATCAAGAACCTGCCTGTAGGGCAGATGGAAATCCTGATGACAGAGAATCGCCAGGGGACGTTGCATTCTCACCTGCACGTACGCGTCCCCCGCAACTACCACTTTCCGGGATTCGAGCCCAGGATCTACCCGAGACTCCATTCCGTGTCGCACGTTGAAGGCGCAAATTTGCGCTTCAAAGACACGAATTTGATTAGACAGCATGGCAAGCTTTCGATGAGAACAGGCAGGCTTACGTGGATGTGAAAACAACAATTCGCGTAGTCATAGTTCCGCTGATAGTCCTCGCGTCGGCGCCTTCGTCATGGCCTCAGGCGGCAAGATCCAGATACGACCCGGCGGCCAATGAACGGCCGTCGAAGCCGCGCGCTGGCTTCGTCGATTTCACGCTCAAAAAGATCAATCCTTCGGACAAGGATTACGGCCAAATGATCTCTGCCGGCCGCAATTTGCTGCTCGCAGAAACCATCGAGAATGGCTATTTCTGGTCGAACGTGGTCTCTCTCGGTTTGCTCGGATGTCTCTTCATTCTGGTGGTGTATCAGCAGAAGCACCTGAACCGCGCTGAGTGGAAGTCGGCGGAAATCGTGGCGCAATATGAGCACGCCCTGAAACGCGCAAATGTACAGGCCGCCGACGCCACGACAAGGAACAGCGAGATCATAGAGGTTCTTGTCGGTTTCAAGGAACCAACCGTGTGCCCGCAGCCGGCCCGCGCAAATAACAACGAGGCCGCTGTAGCTCGGCAGTCGCGCCCCCGCCCAGTAGATCCTCCGGCCAGCACCGCGGAATCGCCACGGAACGGCACGAACAAGGCCGTCAAAGCGAACGTAATCCCGACAGCTGCGGGCGCCAACTCAGGCGCGCAAATTGGACTATTTAAGCCCGACGTTGACCTCATAACACGAGTTAACTCGCTAGAACAGCTGCTCGCCCGATCCAAGGGCCGCGAGAACGAATTGGTTCGGCAACTCAATGAAGCCGGACGCAAACTGCAAGCGGAGCAGGATAAGAACCGCAGCCTTAAAGGCGGCTAATTTCAACTCCGGCTGGAATGGCAACGGAGTGCAAAGAATGCCAAAAGATGAAAAATCGAAGAATACAACTGGCGCGTTGGCCAGGGTTGAGCCCCGCGGCGATCTCGGGCCAGTCGAAGACCGCAACGAATACGATCAGCGCCTCAAATCCTTGCCTGCAGGCAAGAAGGAATTGGCAAAGGAAAGCGCCCGTTTCGCTGATCTCTGCCAATACTTCGAGCGTCAGAGGATGGACGTTCCCGTGGAGATTCTTGATCAACTTGGCCGTGCATCAACGCTGGCCATACCGGAACGAACAGAAGCGATGAAGAAGATAAATCAGAGACTAATGGAGTACCTGAATGATGCCGGTGACAGTCATTTCGTTCGGCAGTAATTGGTGGGCGCGTTTCGGTCGAGATGTTCACGACCGTTACCGATTTACCCGGCGCGCAGCGTACTTCAATTCGACTGGCCTGCGATCGGGAAGCAAGGTTCGGCGTTATTGGATCGTGCCTGGCCTGCTCCGCTTTAACGGTGCTGGCGATTTCAACCCCCAGGTTCCCGACCGTGCTATCGGGGCGACCTTCTGCGCTGACCTGACCTTTGCCTTTGGCGGGAACAGGCTCTTATTCGTGAGAAGGATCAGGAATTGCCCGCTGCCAGATTACTACCTGCTCGCCTTAGCCAGCGAGCGCTGTGGCGCGTTCGATTGTCAAAATTCTGGCTGGAAGTCGGAATCGGTGATTCCCATTGCCGTGAGTCAGCACCGAGACAGGGCGGAGGCACTTTTACTGATGCGGCTCGGAGATTGGGTGAAGACGTCATTGGGTATTTGGCAACTCAGAGCGGCCAACACACAACACCATGCGGCGCTCACCCTGAGGGAAGGTTGAGGTCTGAAAGTTCGTCATGCGGTACGCAAAGAACAGCCTGGTGATCAACCGAGAACGCGACATTCCTCTGTTGTTACAGGTGCGCAACTCACGCTTCATCAGCCACGAGCAGCTATTTGAGTTCATGCAATACCGGGGTATCGATCATTCCCGTAGCGGTTTCAATTGGCGCACCCGCAGGCTGCTTGGTTCGGGTTATCTCTTTGTCTGCGAGCGCCGTTCTGGAATTGGTTCGCCTGTTTATCGCATCACCAAAGAAGGCTTGGCTTTGCTTGAGCACAGCGGCCAGTTTACGACCGTACTACATTCCAGGACCGAGCATCTTCCGCACGCGTCCCAGATCTTTCATGCCCTCGAACTCAATGGCATTCAACTGGGATTGAGACGTCAGAACCTGCTTGCCGGCTGGCACTCGGATGTGGAGATTGCCTCCTTTAATAATATTTCCCGTTCCCCCTATCAGAAGGATTATGACGCGGTCGTTGATGTTTGGCTGGGCGATAAGCGAGTGTGTTTTGCACTCGAATATGAACGCAGCCTGAAGAGCGCGCGGCAATATGAGCGGGTCCGCCAGGCGCTCGAATCGGAACAGCAGGTCGGCTGCATCTTGTACCTGACTGCCGGGATTGAAATCCTTGTGCACCTGGTGCACACGTTCCAGCAGATCTCGACCAATCTGGCTTTCGCAAATGCCCCGGACTTCGCCGAATTGTTGCTCGACACAACCGTCATAACCCATCGGAATCTTTCCGGCGTGAAATTCAGGGAGGTTCTTGAATGACCGCCACCCGTCGGCAACTGTTTTTTGCCTCCCCATTGGCTGTCTATTGCCGCTCGATTGCCGTGCCTATGACGAGATATTGGCGATTTTGGAGGGCCGCTAACGTGCCTCCGTTCAGGAAGTTGCGCTCTGACTATCCCCTGTTTTTCACCTCTTGCAGTTACTTACGACGGCATGGCTGTGCGCATGTCCATCGACTCTTGATGTGCAACAGAAATGCGTCATCAGGCTCTCTCACGAGAACCACAAGATTAGTTCTCGGCTTCCATTGGCGCAGAGAGAATCTTGCGTTGTCTCCTAAACATGGCTTGAGATCCGCAAATCTTCATAAATTCGACTCGCCTGATGCTGGCCCGGTTTCCCGAAATACCGAACGGAAGCAATTTTCATTGACGTGCGCTAGCAGCCCGAAGCAATACGTTTGTACGACGTTTTTTGTGCTTGAGTTCTATCTCGAAGATCACCACGCGAATGTTGAATTGGCAGTACTCGCGTTGCAAACCGAATCCTGCTTCGACAAACGAAATGTTAAATGCAGCTCCTTGATTCTCGCTTTCTTGGCCCGCGAGCTGTGCAGCATAGTTGCGCAGTTGATCGCCAGATTTCATGAACTCAATGAAGGTTCATGCAGTCGCGAAGGTTTTCGCAATCACCGTCTTGTATCAACACAAAGGAGGAACATCATGTATCGCAGTAGAGGACACCTGCGTTTCGAACCGTTGTTCACAACCGAAGAGCTTGGCCTGCCCGAGCACGCCAATATTGCGCACGTGGTCAAGGTATTTCTGGCAATCGGCGATGGTGTCGCCGCGCGCTGGATTGAGATGCCGAAATGCGTGTTGCTCCTCCAAACCGTTGCCGGAATTCCGGAGTCGGGAGCGATCTATTTGTATGACCGTGCGCGACATCAGTTCTATCTCGCGGTATTCGAGCAAGGCCGTGAAGATGCGCTAACCACAACTGAGTTCGAGCAGCTTGTGGCCGAGTATGACCTGCTCGGATACATAGAGAATCGCAGCAATCTCACAACGCTCAGTCCAGCCGGAGAGGCCTGAAGTCTGGTGAGCCACCAGTTTAAGTGCAGGTTCATGACATGACTACACGAGCAACCAATCTGAATACTGAGACCGCTGACGCGTGCATCGAATTCGCTCGACGGTACAGCGCGATGTTCGTCAATCGTCTGGCCTACACGGTGCAGTCGACAAAACCGGCAGATAACGGCAAGCACTATTACTATCGTCCAAAACGCGACCGGCGCCTTTCCCTGCGAACCATCCGCGACCATCTCAATGGACGGGTGACACTCGGTCTGTATTCCCTGAACCCTAAGACGCAGCGCTCCAAGTGGGTGGCCATTGATGCTGATTACGAGAACGCACTCGAAGACTTGCTGAAGCTGCAATGGGAACTTCGCCAGGACGCGGTTGATTCGGCCCTCGAAAGGTCTCGCCGCGGCGGTCACCTTTGGATCTTCATGGCCCAACCGCTGCTGGCACGGGAGTGCCGGATCTACATCTACAACCTCGCCCGCCGGCTGCGAGTTCCGCTGAAGGGAACCGCCGGTCTTGCCGAGGGGATTGAGGTGTTCCCGCGCCAGGACCAGTTAGCACCGGGCGAATTTGGGAATGCCATTCGTGGTCCACTAGGAGTTCATCGCGGCGTGGGGAAACGGTATTGGTTTTACGGTGCTGATTACGACGTGGATGCACAGCTCCGCTACCTGGAACGGCTGAAGAAAATTTCCGAGCACGAGATGCACACGTTCATTCAGGGCATGGACATGCCTGAGGAGTTCCGGCCTAAACCGAGGGTTGAACTGCCTCCCTTCGATCCCACCCGGCGCGAGTTTCGCATCCTCGATTACGTTCGGCCGGCACACAGGCGCTCTGGGAATTATTGGACACGGTGTCCATCGTGTGCTGAACAAGGCCGCGATCGGAGCGGCGACAATCTCGCAATCTCGGTAGCCGGTCCGCGCCTCTATCGATGTTGGGCAGGATGTTCGAAAGAAATGATTCGGGCGGCATTGGGGCAGCCGATTCGGATCAAGAGGACGGTTTAATATGAGCGCACCTGCGACAACTTCGAAACACCCACTGGACCAAAGAGAGGTCTTGGCTAGGCAGGGATTGCGCCTGTCGGCGCTCACACTGAAGCACTTGCGAAATGCAGGAATCTACTGCCAGCCCTCGATCTCGATTGAGCACCAGCACCTGGCAAAGCGCTACGTCCTCCGCGGTGTCGAATCCGGTGGCGCCGTGGCCGACCTCGGAGCTTATTCGAGCTTTGTGGATGAGCACGGAAGCGCGCTGGGATGGCTACAGCGGGTTGACAGCATCGGCGTCAATGGCGTGCATGCCGTGGTGGTTGCGTCGGTGTTGGTCCGTGTCGAGATGCTGCGAGTGCAACGCACCTACGATCTGCTGATCACGCGTCATATCCTGACCGCATCCGCTAGCGGCCAACGGCCGCGGCTTGAGAGCGTGGTCTTGTTTTATGGCAGGCGCGGCAGTCTCGAGATCGAGCTCTGGGGGAAAGACGCTTGTTATGGAGGTTCTGTAGCCCCGGTGTTCTATAGCCGTGCCGGGGAGGTCGCGACTTTGCCCGCAGAGTTCCAGAATGCAGCCGCTCTGATCACGGCCGCCGTCTGCTGCGTAGGCTGTCGCCACTGTCATTTGCTGCAGCCGCAAGCCCTCGCTCAAAGACTCGAAGCCATCGGGCCAAACGCAACCAAGTCTATGGATGCCGCGGAGTTTTCAATCGCGGGTAAGCGGATCAACCTGTAGCAGACGAAATATTAGATTCGGATTGGATGAACGGATGCGACGAAACTGAAGAGCATGTCGCTGAGGCATTTCTCTTTTTTCAGTTCTTGCTTGTAGTGGTCGGAGGAGGACTACACCTCAATTCTGTGGGTGCACTCGTTGCAGCTGCAGCCGGAACTCCATTCTTGCAAATGCCTCGTTGTTTGCTATCTCAGGCCGTATCGCTCATTTGACTTTTCCGGGCTGTTTCGCCTCGGCAGACACTCAAACCGCGTGAAACTCTTTCGTTGGAATCAATCGATAAAAGTCGACAGTTTCATCTTATGCGTAAATTTGCATTCATAGTTTCAGCCTATGGGGTCCCGGGTTTCAGGTTTTGCGAGCAGATCTGTTGCAACACATTGATTGCACAAGTTACTCAATTTGACGTTCTGCATGAACGCACAACAAGACTTGTCTGAAATCTGTGGAAACCTCTGCAACTCGCTAGAGCCACAGACAGGGACGGGCATACGCGATCCCCAGGTTTCGGTCTCGCGATCGCATGCTCGTCCCGGCGCTATGCAGAAAATTGAAATGTGCTCTCAAGTATTTGAAAGCTGTGCCGGGTGACCGGAAATGGCGGTGAGTGATGGCTGACGCAAAGCTTCTCCAATTTCCCATGCGTAATCACGAACTCTTCTCCCTAGAGATCAATCAACAGGTACTCAGAAACAGCGAATTCAACCAAGTTCTCTATGCGGCCATTCGCGCTTTGCCGCACGTACAGAATTCCCGTCTACGCGACGAGCTGAAACGCGCGCTGTGCGATCTATTGCTGCGCCAGGACGGCGCAGCATGAGTTCTGCGGAGCTAGGATGTATTATTGAGCGATCGAGTGGACGTTGGAGATATCAGGATGGGCAGTTCTCAGGATGCAAATTGGAGGACCCGGCTGGTCCACGGTGGGTTTCCAGATCGCAGCTTCGATATTGAATTCTGGCAAGAGCAGGGCGATGAAGCAATTTTCGCGGCAGCTTGGGAAATGGTGGAGCTAGCTGAGGAAGTCAGATATGGCAGAAAACCCACATTTCAGAGAACTGCTACAAGTCTTAAACGACTTTGAGGTTCGTTATCTAATCGTGGGAGGCTATGCGGTCATGAAGTACAGCGAACCGCGCTACACGAAAGATCTCGACCTCTGGGTGGAAAATTCAGCAGAGAATGCATCTCGGGTGTTCCGGGCACTCAAGCAATTTGGCGCGCCTATTGAATCCGACGGGATCACCCCGGAAACATTTACGCGTAATGAAATAACTTACCAAATCGGCGTAGCCCCAATTCGAATTGACATTCTTACGCAAATCACAGGTGTAGAGTTCTCCGCAGCCTGGAAGAGGCGGGTCAGCGGAACAATTTTCGGTATACCTGTGCCGTTCATCTCGCTGGATGATTTGGTGGCAAACAAGCACGCAACAGGGCGTAGCAGTGACCTCGAGCAATTGAAGCGTCTCTCGAAAGAGGCGGAATCAGGAACACAGGACTAAGCCGTGGCCTTTTCCGGACTCTTCGCCGGCAACGAGCGCAAGCAAAAAGAACAGCAGATGAGGGAGGAAGGCCGCTTGCCTCCCGGTCAATCCCTCACGCTCAAATGGCCTGTGCTGCACGAAGGATCGGTTCCGCAATTTGTTCCTGCGCGTTGGGGTTTGCGGGTGTTCGGTCTTGTAAGAAATCCCGTCAGGCTCTCATGGGAAGAGTTCAACCGACTTTCGCGCGTCAACACTACCAGTGACTTCCATTGTGTTACACGCTGGAGCCGCTTCAATAACCATTGGCAGGGAGTCGCCTTCAGAGAAGTCATTAAATTGGGAGAGCCGCTGCCCGAAGCTCATTATGTCCTCGTGCATGCCGAGCAGGGATACACGGCGAATGTCCCGCTGGCTGACCTTGATCGTGACGACGTGCTGCTGGCCACGCACCATGATGACAAGCCACTCGAACCTGAGCATGGATTTCCGTTGCGGCTTATCGTTCCGCACCTCTATGCCTGGAAATCAGTGAAGTGGGTCCGCGGCTTCGAGTTCCTCGACTCAGATGCGCCCGGTTTCTGGGAACAGAACGACTATCACAAGCGTGGCGATCCCTGGAAAGAACAGAGATTTGATACGGATTAGCAAAGCCATCCGCTCGGTCCGTAAATGTGCACTCCCGCCGATCGGTCGATGACGTCTGCTGATGTTGCCTCTCGTCCGCGTGAGCACAGCAGAAAAAGCGGCCGCTGACTTCCACGCCGCGGCCGATTACTCGGCACTTGCAATCCTCGCAGATTGGCGCAATCGCCTGGATTGCGCACTCAAAGCTGTCGAACGCGTGGCGCGCTCCCGCTGCAATCATTCAAACGCTTTGAGGTCTCGACGGAATCACGGTCTCGATTGACAAGATCGAAGCCGTCTTGCGGAATGCAGGAGTTAAAGCCAAAGAGGAAGCCAATCGAGGTGGAATATGACCGCTCCCAATGGACATGCCCGTGCCGGGGCCGCGGCTTCGGCAAATGGCACAGAAGCTGACAAGCTCCCAAATGTCCTACAGACCTTCGATCAATCGCACCGATTCGGGGCCGCCGAGATTAACCGATACGCTGCGGAACTCGAAATCCCATTTGATCCGCGCCTCATAGAATGGCGGGTCACCAATAGCAATCGCGATAAGAGTCGGGGACAGGTGATTCCTTATGCTGACCAGCGTGCCTACACCGATCGGTTGAATGCACTCTTTACTCCGGCGGGCTGGACCCGCAGGTACAACATTCACACCAGCGCGAATTTTGAACGCAGCAAGGATCAAAGGATAGTCGCAAAGATACTGGTTAACTGCGAACTGGCCATCTTCGGCCTGGGCTCACATTCTGCAACTGGCGAAGCGTGGGCGGACGATGATAACGCCGGCACGAGCGCAGAAGCGCAGGCCTTCAAGAGAGCTTGCAGTTGCTTTGGGCTTGGCCGCTACCTCTATTACTTCACCGGAGTGTGGGTTGATCTGGATGAGAGAAAGCGACCCACGAATGTTCCCCAGCTATTTGGTTGGGCGACGCCGCAAGGTTGGAGAGAAGGTCTTCGACCAAAGAATTCAGTCCAGGCGAATTCAAATGGCAGCAATGGACAGCCAAGCGCCACTAGGTCGCAATCTGAATCCTTGACTGCGGAAATTGAGGCGATGGCAGAGTCCTTGGGACGTGGTCTCTATCGCGGCATACTGCGCGATCTAGCGAGAGTCTGGAATCCGCGAGAGATCCAGGACGTTTCCGTCCAGCAAAAAGTATTGGAGTACATGCGGGCCGCGGAACGGGGATTACGCCGGTTGGAGGCGGCCCTCGACGAGACTGGGCCAGAAACGCTGGTTGCGGTTCTTAAAACATTCGGACTCAATTCTCTGGAGCGTGTGGATACGCTCGAAATGTTAAAGCGAGTTGTCCTCGAAGTGGAAGGCTCACGCCAAAAATCTCAGATCTAGGTGATTCAAGGCATCCCCCCAAGCGCACCTTATTGATCTTTCCGGTAGGCCCGAGACGGCCGTCATTTGCAAGAAGATCCCAATGTGGTCGTTGACTATCCGAAGTTCTTTATTGGGAATGTTGCCGACGTGAATCGAAGTTTAATAACAAAATTGCTTATTAAATGATAAACGCATATCCTTTAATAACGCAGCTAGTTATTAAAGGATGGTGTTTGTCATGCCAGGAGCAAAATCGCAAGCCCGACTAGGGACATACATCACCAGTACGGTGTCGGGAGAGACGGTGCGCGCATTCATTCCGCCTCCTTTGCCTCCTCCGAACCTAGAATTGAATGGATTGCAGCGGCAGCTTGAGCAAGCGAACCAGGGACTGGGCCGTCTGAACGGGATGACGAAGCTCCTACCGGACATTCGCTTTCTTCTTTATTTATACGTGCGAAAAGAGGCGCTCGTGTCTTCCCAGATAGAAGGCACACAATCGTCTTTTGCTGACCTGCTTCTATTTGAGAATAAAGCAAAGCCACATGTACCGATAGAGGACGTGGAGGAAGTGTCGAATTATGTTGCGGCGTTGCAGCATGGCCTGAGTCGCCTGAAAGGCGGATTCCCGCTGTCGCTGCGGTTGGTCCGCGAGATTCATGCGATTTTGTTGAAAGGCGGACGCGGCGCAAACAAAATGGCCGGTGAATTCCGCCGTTCACAGAACTGGATTGGGGGGACGCGCCCGGGCACTGCTTCATTTGTGCCGCCCCCGCCTGACCGATTGATGGAGTGTCTGGGAGAGTTCGAGAAATTCCTGCACGATGACAAGCACAACCTTCCTGTTCTGGTTGAGGCGGGGTTAATGCATGTCCAATTCGAGTCCATTCATCCATTCCTAGATGGCAATGGTCGACTCGGGCGATTGCTCATCACACTTCTACTGTGTGCGAAGAGAGCGTTGAGTGAGCCGCTGCTCTATCCCAGTCTGTTTCTCAAAACTAATCGGAGCCGTTACTACGAACTGCTGCAGCGCGTTCGTACCGAGGGGGCTTGGGAAGACTGGCTCGCATTCTTTCTCGATGGAGTAGCCTCCACGGCCCAAGAAGCGGCAGACACGGCGGAACAGACATTAAAATTATTTGCCAAAGATCGAGTCAAGATCGAGACCCTCGGACGGGCATCTGACTCGGCGTTACGAGTTCACTCGCTGATGCAGACCAATCCATACCTTCGAATTCGCAACGCGGTCAAATCTCTGAAGCTGACGGTGCCAACGGTGACGAACGCCCTGAACCATCTAACAAAGTTGGGCATTGTGAAGGAAGTGTCTGGAAAGCAAAGAGACCGCTTATTTGCCTACACGCGCTATATCAACATCGTAAGTAGCGATACCCAACCTCTCTGACCACCACAACGAATCAACCCGCGGATGTTCTGCTTCTCACGCATTTACCCCACATAAGTCCTAATCCAAAACTCGGAGGTGCGTGTGAACACTTGCATCTCCGCGCACCAACATCTTCGCCGCCTGCGGGACGGAGCTCAGTCCCATTTATTGCGCGCGAATCAAGGCCATTGCTGTGTGACCAAATTTCAAAACAATCCACAACATATGAAGTCCTTGCAATGAAATGTTCGTTAGCCGTCTCGGCTTGCTCCTTGGTTTACCGATGCCACGAGTCGAAATTGATCGAGGTTTCGGATTGGCTGATCGACGCGAATCTCATATTGAGGTATTTCCTTATGGCTACCGCAATCACTCCGAGCACACGCTCTGGAGCCGGCGCTCCTCCTGGTGAATCTCTCCCGTTGCTCAACCTGCTGATCTTCGATGACGACCGACCTTCTCGTGAAGCTTGCCGGCAAGCTGCGGTCTCTTTGGGCTGTTGCGCAACAGCGACGGAATCTGCCGAGCAGGCGCTTTGGCTGGTCGAGTCGCGAAACGTCGACGTCGTCTTTTTAGGTTTGGAATTATGCCCGGCGGCGCGTCTGGAGTTGCTACATCAGATCAAGCGACGACATCCTGGCGTCGAGGTTGTAGTTGTGACCACTAAGAGCACCGTACAACCGGCTGTCGAGGCAATGAAGGCTGGAGCCTGCGATTACCTGACCAAACCCTTTGGTCTACAAGAGCTGAAGCTCATTCTGGAACGAATCGCAACTAACCTCAAAGCTAGGGTCGAAAGTCGACTGCTGAGCGAAAGAATAAAAGGCGACGGTTTTGGCAGGATCATTGGCCGCGCACCGGAGATGGACAAACTTTACCGCATGATCTCCAAGGCGGCACAAACACCTCACCCGGTGTTGATTCTGGGCGAGAGTGGCACCGGGAAGGAACTTGTAGCTCGCGCAATTCACTATGCGGGGCCATTGCGGGACAAGCCCTTTGTACCTGTAGACTGCGGCGCTCTGGTTCCGACATTGATTGAAAGTGAACTGTTCGGATATGTCAAAGGTGCGTTCACCGGTGCGGTGCAGTCGAAGCCGGGATTGCTGGCAATCGCCGAAGGTGGAACGATATTTCTGGATGAAGTCGGAGAGCTTGCGCTCGATCTCCAGGCCAAGCTGCTGCGGGCATTGCAGGAAAGGGAAGTCCGTCCTGTCGGAGGTACTAAAGCAATTCCTATCAATGTGCGGATTCTGGCCGCGACTAATCGGGATTTGGAACAAGCAGTCACAAGCGGCAGCTTCCGCCGCGACCTTTACTTCCGCCTGAATGTCCTAAACCTGCAGATTCCGCCCTTGCGAGATCGACGCCAAGATATTCCTCTCATTGCAACATCCCTACTGGAACGTATTTCGCGAAACTGCGGACAGAGCTACTCATTGAGCGACGATGCCAAACAAGCGTTAATAGCCTATGACTGGCCGGGGAACGTTCGGGAACTCGAAAACTGCGTCGAGCGATGCTGTGCTCTCAATTCAGGGCCGGTGATTCATCCCTGCGATCTACCCAGTTGCGTTATCGCGAAGCAAGTACCGCGCTCGACTCCGATCCCGCAAATTACTCCTATCGCGGATCTGGAGAAAGATGCAATCCTCGGCGCGATTGCACAATTAAATGGGGACAGGTTGATGGCCGCCCGGTTGCTCGGGATTGGTAAGACAACCCTGTACCGCAAGCTGAAGCAGTACCGAGTTCAGTAGCTTTTAAAGCCAGGAAAGCTCCGTCCGCTGTATCCCTCCTTCCTTAACTTTTACTCGCGGTAGTGCACGCGTGTCCCGCTCGGGCTGTCAGCCAAAAATTAGCAGCAAAGGAGGTGCAAGTGAATACTTTCATCTCCGCTATTCAACACATCCGTCCGCTCCGCGGTGGAGCGCAGTCCCACTTATTACGAGCGTCTGATGGAAATTGGTATGTGACCAAGTTTCAGAACAATCCTCAGCACATCCGAGTGCTGGCGAACGAGATGCTCGCGACCAGACTGGGCCTCAAGCTTGGTCTCCCCATGCCTCAAGTTCAAGTGATCGGAGTATCCGACTGGCTCATTGAGCACTCTCCGGGACTCCGGTTCCAACTGGCAGGCTCGCAAATTCCGTGCAAAAGCGGCCAACAACTGGGATTGCTCTACGTCGGCCAGAACAGCCCCGGTTTGACGTTCGACTACCTACCGAATGAAATGCTGAAGAGTGTTCGTAATCTCCCGGACTTTGCCCGCGTTCTGGTTCTGGACAAGTGGACCTGCAACAGCGATGGAAGACAGTCGGTCTTCTATCGGAGAAGTGCTCGGAGCCGGCGATACACAGCTACCTTCATTGATCAGGGCTATTGCTTCAGCGCCAGCGAATGGACATTCCTGGATTATCCGTTAAGAGGGGTCTACTCGAGCAACTGCGTTTATGAAGGCGTCACAGGATGGGATGCATTTGAACCTGCATTGACGCGCGCAGAATCGATGGACGCTGAAAGCATCTGGCAGTGCGCGGCTGATATTCCCGAGGAGTGGTACGAAGGAGATCGGATGAGCCTCGAACGTCTAGTGGAAGGACTTTCAACTCGCCGCAAAATTATCCGAAAGCTCATAACCGACTTTCGCAGTTCATGTCGAAATCCTTTCAGCAACTGGGCAGAGTCTCACACCTTCCAGGCAATTAGCGTTGCGAGATGTGACCAGAGGACGGACATTTATTAGGTATTAGGGCGAAGAGCTTATCGAACTGTACGTCTTTGCCGGATATCGCGGGCAGCTTCACTGTCGGGTCAAGGACACTGGCACGAGCGCCGTTGAAAGCTCTCCTTGGCCTCTTTGAACACGATTGGAAGAAGGCCAAGAGCCGCAACTGGATCAGCCCACGTCAACTTTCCAGCAGCGTTGACGAGGAGCCCGGCGAGGGCGATCCATGACAAATAGGCGCAGAGTGAGCTTTGAGCAGCATCCGCGTGTAATGCGGAACTGTTCGCCACTATAGCCAGTTGGCGCTTGCGTCGTCCCAACCAGGGCATGATTAGAGCTGCGGCAACGAGCAGCCCGATTCCCATGTAACTGGGCTTCGGTCTTGATGAGGCAGCAATCAAGGAGTAAAGCGAGGCGGTTGCGATATATATCGCCAACGAGATCAGGAGCCCTCCCGTGATCTTGCTCGCAAATTCTTCGGTAAGCCGGCCAGGTGAACCGAACCGTGTGAGTACGACCACCGCTGACAAAAGTTCGATGGCGCTGTCGCCGCCGAATGCGGCAAGCGCTACACTGTTGGACCGAATTGCCGCAAGCACAGCAACGGCTACCTCAATCCCCATCCAAATAATTGTGAACCACTGAATCCGGCGGATTGCCGATTCAGTGCCGGCACTCGGTGCGCTGACCGATTCAGCCATAGTGTGTCTGCCTTCTTAAGCAAAAGGCTAACAAGAAAGGAGGTGGTCGTGCGCCCTCATGGCAAGACCAAACTAGGATTTTTCCCTCTTCCAGTAGCCGAAGCGGACCGACTCAAAAACTGCTTAGCGTTCCCAGTAGAGTTCTCGGCACTTGATCCATGTGTTGGGGATGGCGCGGCATTTACGCGCTTGCTCAAAAACACTGCGGCCCTTCGCTACGGAATCGAGATTGATGCCAATCGTGTGGAACAAGCGAGAGTATTGGGAATTGAGGTCGTGCACGCGAACACCATGGATGTGCGCTGTCCGGCAGAAGGGCTATCTCTGCTCTATCTCAATCCGCCATACGATCTTGAAATCGGCCACACGAACAACCAGAGACTCGAGCTGGTGTTTCTCGATCGCACCTATCGCTGGCTCCGGCCGGGAGGGGTCCTGATTTTTGTCATTCCGCAGCAACAATTGAAGCCATGCGCCAGGATCTTGAGCGAACACTTTACAGACATGACCGTCTATAAGCTCACGGAGCCTGAGTGCGTTCAGTACAAGCAAGTTGCGGTGTTAGGCACGCGAAGAAAACGGCATCAATACCTACGCGATTCGATATTCCTGGATGCTGTTGGCGGCCTGGAAATGCTGGCGTCAAAAAGTGATCTAGAGGCGCTGAGTGATCAGCCGGCGAGTCGCTACGAGATTCCGCAAACGGGACCGGTCGTGCTGACAAACACCGGGATTCCCTTAGATGAAGTGGAAGGTCTCTTGCTTGATTCAGCCGCTTATCGTCAGGCCAGCCGGATTCTTCTACCCAAGCAACGCGATGTGCGAGGTCGTCCCCTGACGCCTTTGCATGGCGGACATGTCGGATTGCTCTGTACTGCCGGCATGCTTAACGGAGTATTCGGCGAGGGAGAAGATCGTCATATTGCCCACTGGCGGTCATTGAAGTTCAGCGATCATTGGGAGGAGCAGCAAGAAGATGGAACCAGAATCCTTCACGATCGCGAACGCTTTTCACACGAGTTAACGCTGGTTTTTGCGAACGGAAGAACCCAGGTTCTCACGCACGAAAAGAAGGAGGCAGAATGAAAAATGCCCACCTTCGCTTCGGTTGGCTTACTTATATCAAGAGCACAGAAAAGACAACGACCAGCATCCGATTGCATTTGGACCGTTTTATTGGCGAGCTCTCGCCCGACCCTCCGCGACAGGCCAAGGCTCACCTGATCTCGGTGATTGGCGGCGACACTCAGATCGCCGCTGTTAGCGCAGCCATCTCGCTGGCGGACAGATTCATGGTGGAAGGACCGGGCGTGCAACCCCTCCGAGTGTGCTTGGACCGGAATGCGCAATGCTTCAAAGGTTCGATCCAACTCGCCGGACGCAAGAAGCCATTGCGTCACCTGGTTGCGATCTCAGAAGAATTTGCTGGAGGGAGTGCGTCCGCGACTTCGGGAAAGACTCTGCTCGCAGGCTCAGATTCGCAGTTTGTGTGGGCTTCGATTGCGGATGTTTATGGGATTCCTGGCCTGCCGGGATGGGCAGAGTGGTTCGGGGAAGAATTACGAACACACCAGGCCATCACTCCTGCTCTTGGGATCGGGTGCAGGCCGGTAATTGTCAGAGGCGACAAAGAGCAGTTTCTCGACTGGCTCAGTTGGGGTATCGAGAGTGACGCGATACTTTTTCCCGAAGAAACCGGTTCGGTTCGCTGGCCGAGCCTGACGGTGAAGCAGATGTTTGTCGAGCCAGCTAGTTAAGGACAGAGCGCTAGGGCGGATAGTGAGTAGCGTCACGAAGTTGGCTACGAATCGCGAATGAAAGCAAATAGAAGCGCGTTTCTCATCCAGGAGCAATCCGGCAACTGAAAATCCAAACTCTCCAAGTACCGACAGGCCCTGATCAGTCGAGGCAGCCGAAGGCTCCTCTGGCAAGGAATCTCCGCCCCCAGGGACTCACGTCTATTTAGGAGCTTTTAGTTGATCGACAGATCGCCAAGCGTGATTTCTTCTAGCTTCCCGGACTCCGACTGTGCCTTTTCGGCTGGCTCCAAATACAGCTTCACGTGGGTTAACAATCCTACTGAAAAATCAACTCGGACCCAGTACTCTTTCCCGGCTTCCATAACAAGGTCGTAAATTGGAAGGTCAGCTTTTGCCTTTCTGGCCGACGCGGTGATGTTGTGCTTGCCGGGCGCAATCAGCATTCGAATAGCCTGTCCATTCTCGATCTGAGTAGCTTTTTTGCCATCGATGTCTATGTTAGTTTTCAATCCTAAGCCGCCGAATTGATGAAAGCGATAGAGATGAAGGATGGCGGTATTTGAAGCTGTCCCGCCCGCCGTTCTAACAACTGCTGGATTGCTCGCGAAAACAGAGCTCTGTGAAACTTGTGCTGGGGGTTGCAGCACAGAATCCTTCATCGGAATAGGACTCTTCGCCGCTTGCGCCGTGAGTTCTGTCGTGGATTTGTTCACGGGTCCAGGGTTTGGAATCGCAGACGCCTGGGCTTTTGGAGTTTCAGGAGCTGAGCCTGCCGGGGGCGGACCGAGAGTCTTGTCATCAATCTTCACAAATCCCCATCTACGAACGACAGCATTCCCCAGTACGGCTGGCTTGTGAAATATGATGCCCTTGTCTGTCCTCTTGGAGACTGCTTCTTCAGTAACCGGGAGAAAGAAAAATTTCCTTCCGCTCTTGGGGGTGAAATACATACCACACGCATCAACATTGCACGCGACCTTTACTTCGCGAATCTCGGACACGGCAAGTCGGACCTTTTCATCCGTGCCCTCATAAACTGCGCTGTCCTTATCAATGAGCAAATGTCCGTAGCCGTAACCATTTGCCCCGAAACCGACTTTTCCATGCACTACCGGGAAGGTATTTTGGACGCGCTCCTCAGTCTCTTGTTCTTGCTCTCGTGCCTTGTCGACACTTTTCTGAAGTTCTTCAGCCTTCTGCCGGTCAAGCCAGCCCTTGTTTCTTAGTTGCCCCAACAGGCGCTGCAAATTCGCATCATTGCTGTTGGCTGCGCCTGCTCCGATAAGTTTTTCTCCAGCTATGTATCCTGCCATCGGTTGATTGAGACTAATGGCGGACGCGGCTCGAAGCTGCCAGACTAGCATCTGGTCTGGATGCTTCTGTAAAAATGAATCGCTTTGATCCATGAACTGCTTGAGCACCTTCGCCTGTTCCGTCAAATCAGTACTCTGTTGGGCTTCGCGCGCCAGTTCGATCAGGGCGTTGTAGTCGACCTTGTCCATCCCGGTAAGCTCTTCGACGCCACTATTCGATGCAGGTTGAGCAGGCTGGCTGTTTTCTGGCGCGGGGTTGACTGAAGTGCCAGGTGCAAGCAATTTCTCTATCAGCGTTTTTGCCCTGATAAGCCGCTGGTCGTCTGGATACGCCACCAGCAGCCCCGTAGTTAACTGTTGCGCTTCTGCGTATTTTCCTGCGTTAACCAGATCCGTGATCTTCTTCGTCATGTCGCCGGGAGCCTGTCCCGTTGCAGGTCGGCCGACAGTTGCATTGGAATCGGTGGGAGCTGTCTGCGCGTGGAAGGGTGCGGGACAAATCAGGGTAAGAAACAACCCAAGAATCATAACTTTCATGTGCCTGAACTCCCGAGCCGTTCGGAAGATACGGCTCACTTCTCAGAAATCTCTTACTTCAGAAGACGAATGAAGAGGGCTACTCCGACAGTGAACGAGTCCGTTTGCAATTGTGCCCGGCCCTATTGACTGTGCAAGTCGCCAGTTTTCGTAAAAACAAAAGTACGCCCCAGCGCAACTATCGTGATCGTCCTTCTGTCGTTACTGACAGCACATGAAGTAATTGGCTGCCATTCAGGATCGGGGACCTTACCGTTGATTCTCCAATTTGTTGGAAGGTTCATTCCCTCTAACGTGGGGGTCGAATACGTGAAGGAAGGCGCACTATCTCTTATGCCAGTACTCACGTTGTACGAATATCCTTCAACGCTTGAGCCAGACCTTATGAATTCTACTCGTTGATCTCTATGTCTCTTCCCATAGTCCCAGGTTGCTTTGGAGAACCAAGAAGCGGTTCCTGTCCATGTTCCTATAAGCCAGTCGTATTTCTTGCCTTCTTCTATTTCTTGCTTTGCTTCCTCCACGCCTTGCTCATCCAGCCAGCCTTTGTTCTTTAGTTGTGCCAACAACCGTCGCAAATTCGGGTCATTGCTATCCTCTGCGCCCGCTGCTAAGAGTTTTTGTCCTGCTTCGTATCCTGTCATCGGATCATTTAGGCTTATTGCCGACGCTGCCCGAAGTTGCCAGAGCAGCAATTCAGCAGGATGCTTCTGCAAAAACAACCTGCTTTGATCCATGAACCGTTCCAGAGATGCCTTTTGTTGCTCGATATCCGTGGTTTGTTGCGCCTGCCGCGCCAGTTCGATGAGGGCGTCGTAATCTAGCCTCTCCCTCCCTGTGAGCTGTTCGGCATTCGTGTTCGTCGCAGGTTGAGCAGGAGTGACATTGTTTGTGGGCTGGGTGTTGTTTGGAGTTTCGTTTGCTGAACCGCCGGGCGCAAGCAATTTCTCCAACAGCGCCTTGGCCTTAATCAATCGCTGGTCGTCGGGATAGGCCACCAGCAAACCTGTCGTCAACGCTTGCGCTTCCGAATATTTTCCAGCATTGACCAGATCCGTGATTTTCTTCGTCATGTCGTCCGAAGCCTGACCCGCCGCTGCTGAGCCGGGAGCACGATTGGAATCAGTGGAAGCTGTTTGCGCACGCAGAGACGCGAGGGAGCCAAGGACAAGAAACAATCCCCAAATGAAAAGCTTTGTCAGTTTTTCCATGGATCTTCGGGCCGTCAATTGTGAGGTCCCGCTGACGAAGGTGCAGGATTCAAGAAAATTGCGTTTACCTTTGCTTTGGTCTGCTGTTCTGTGTCGGGCGCATTGACTCGGGGCTCGGAAGTTGGCTGCGATGGATGAAAGAGGTTGTTAATCTGCGCTTGCGGAGAAACTTTTGCCGCGGCAGGAGCCGGATTTCCAAGTACGTCATTGATCTGGCCTTCGAGAAGTTTGGGGTCAACGTAGTTTTTGTTCGCGTTGCCCAAGTAAACAGTGTTGCTGTCGGAACCCGCGATTACAGTATTCAAGAAGCTGGAGTTGGGATTAGTACTGGAGGTATGCCCCATGCCGCGAAAATCGACGACGTTGGGGTCAAGGTTGACCAAATTCAAGGTGCTGCGGGGAGCTCCCGGAGCGTCGCCCGCGTTCGCTTGTGTGGTACCCAGCAGATTGCCTAACGCATCGCTTGTCTTTGCAGCGTCGGCAGCGTTTTTCTGCCGTTGCCGCGCTAGTTGGAGATTGGAGAGGATACTGGCATCATTTGGCGCCTGATTCAGCGCTTGTTGAAATTCATTGATGGCACCGGCGTAGTCATTTTTCTTGAGAAGGTAGATGCCGCTGTTGTTGAGTTGCTCGGCAGCCAGAGCTCTTTGCTGTGTCGCTGGATCCAAAGTCGCGGTGAGTGGTTTCGGTTGGCCGAAGAGAATGTTGTGAAGACCTTGTCCGATCATGTATCCGGCAGCTTGCGCTGATTGCATCGCCATCTGCTGCTGGGGAGTTAGGCCGCCTGCAGCGGTTCCTCCACCAGACGATGTGCTTGCGGTGTTGCATTTTGAGCCGGCCGCCACCCAGTCGTTATAGGCCATGCCTCCGGGTATACCGCACTTTTGCTTGTAAGCAATCCAATCTTGATTGGATTGGCCAACTGCCATCGAAGCTGAAAGTGCCGACAATAGACACATCGTGATGCACAGATTGGAGGTGGAACGCACGGTTGTCCTTCCTAGCTGCGTTGGGGTGTGGGGACGTGTCACCCGAGCAACCCGTCTTGGTCGAAGCAGAGAAGATTGAGAGGTCGCCGCTCCGGCCCTTGATATTATTGCCTTCCCTCATCTCCAGTGATAATTACCTTGGTCACGTAACAACGGCTCTGGGTAACATGCATTGATGCTCGAGAGGGGATCACAGATAGTTTCAACATTAGGCATTGAGCTTCTTTGCCCGGCATTACGGGAGCGTTTGATCCAGGAACGCAGTGTTTAGAGATGCCTACAAACTAACGGTGCTGGGCGAGTAGTCGGCTGACCGGAAGCCATCACGTTTCAGGGCGGGATACGTCCTATGAATTCGGCTCGCGGGAAGTAATCGCAATTGCTCCGGGTTGCAGCGTAACCGAAAGCCGAAAAACGCGCACTGCAGTGTCAGACTCCCTCCATTTCCATCTTTCTTGCTTCCCTTTGTGAAATTCTCCGCAAGCTTCGGGGTAAGTTCCCATGCCAGAACTCTCTACGATTTACGACTACATGCGGGCCCACGCTGGCCTTTTGGGTGAGCGCATCCTTCAGGAATTTCCAGCACTTCAGCAAATCGATGATCCGGTCTCCCCCCGCATAGATGAGCTACTACGGAAGCCATTTCCAGCACAGGCCATCGCGATCATGGGGCTCGCTAAACGGTGGCAGCAAGCGCGCACGGGTATGGTTGTCGCTGAGTGCGGCACCGGTAAAACGCTGATCTCTCTTGGTGCGATCCACGTCCACAGTGCTGGCAATCCTTTCACAGCTCTCGCTATGGTTCCGCCACACCTGGTCGAGAAGTGGGCCCGGGAGGCGTTTCTCACTTTGCCTGGCGTGCGGGTGTTCCTGATCGACGACTTGCGGAATGGCGGCGATGAGAACAAGTCGCACGGGGTGAACGAAGTTCGATTCAAGCAGGGCCGGATCGTGCGGGAAGGGCTGCACACCACCTTGAGTGAGCTGCGACTACGCAAAAGGTCGGTGAGCTCACGCACACGCTGGATGTCGTTATGCGGGAAATCTTCGCTGTTCATCGTCGGTCGCGAACGGGCGAAGCTAGGTTATTTCTGGCGTCATGCTTACCGCGTGCCCCGCTCCGGGCGCTACCTGGGCTGCGTCGTAAATCCCGAAACCGGAAATCCAGTGATCGTGGATAGCGGCCGTTTGACCGCCGCTGATTTCGAAAGAGTAAAGATTTCGGAAGTCGTCGAGACCAGGGAAGGGAAGTGCTGTCGCCCGTTCCACAGTGCACTTTGGCAGGCAGATGCCGAAAAGATTCGGCGCATGGCTCCAGTCGAGTTCATCGGGCGCTACATGCCCGGTTGGTTTGACTACGCAATCTGCGATGAAATCCACCAACTGGCCGGTGATACCGCCCAGGGCAATGCGCTCGGCACTCTGGCGTCTTGTACCGATCGAATCGTGGGATTGACCGGAACTCTTCTCGGCGGATACGCGGACGATCTTTTCAATACTTTGTTCCGGCTCGAAGCTCGAAGGATGAAGCAGCACGGCTACGAATGGGGTGCAAGCGGACGAAGTGCGTTCACTCAGGACTACGGAGTTCTCGAGACCATCACCAAGATCGAGCCGGAAGATAACCGGTGCTCGAAATCAAAGGCCACGACCATGATTCGCCGAAAGCCGGGAGCTTCTCCTCTGCTCTTTGGCGAGTTCTTAATGCAGCTATGCGCCTTCGTCTTTCTCGAAGACATCTCGGGCGAACTTCCGCCTTATGAAGAGACATACCTAAGCGTCGCGATGGATCCGCTGATAGCGGAAGCGTATCGGGAACTCGAAGACGAAATTCGGAAAGCTCTGAAAGAACATAGAGGCAATCGCTCTGTGTTGAGCACGATGCTCAACACGCTGCTGCTCTATCCCGACCATCCCTATGCCATGGGAACTCTGTATGGCACAGATTTCGATCCGGAACTCAAGCGCAAGGTCCGGTTCGTGATCGCTGAGACACGCGACCTCCCAGAGGAGTGGCTGTATTCGAAAGAGCGCAGATTAATCACCGAGATCAAGAAGGAATTGGCCGAAGGACGACGATGCCAGGTCTTCGCTGTGTACACGCAGAAACACGATGTGACGGCACGCCTGCAACGAATTTTGACTAGCGAAGGCATTCGAACGGCGGTTATGCGAGCGAGCGTCGATACCTCAAAGCGCGAGGCCTGGTATGCCCGGCAGATCAAGGAGGGAGTCCAAGTTGTGATCGCTCATCCCAAGTTAGTCGAGACCGGACTCGATCTACTGGAATTCCCAACCATCATTTTCTACGAGTCGGGATATTCACTGCACACCCTGCGTCAAGCCAGCCGTAGATCATGGCGAATCGGGCAGCGATGGCCGGTGCGGGTGAAGTTCCTCTGCTACGAAGGCACCATGCAGACAGGGTGTCTTCGCCTTATGGGGAAGAAACTCCTCGTCGCCCTCACCATGGAGGGCAAGTTCGCGGGCGAAGGGCTACAAAACATCGACGAGGACGACGACATGCTCTCGGCGATGGCGCGAGAACTGGTGGAGAGAAATGGAATCGGGGAGTCGGCGGACGCAGTGTGGAAAGCTTTAAACGCCGAAAATCAGAAACTGTTTCCCACCGCTTCTCAATCGGACCACGATGATCTCTCCCTTGAAGTACCTGACCGCCTGCTGCCTATCCAACCCAACGCTGCCGCCGTTATCGAAGAGGCTATGGACCGAAGTTCGGTCTTAATCTTCGGACAGCGAGCGGACCCGATGGGAGGCAGGAAATCACGCAGCAGGGATCCTGTTCCCGAACAGGCATCGCTCTTCTAATCTCCACCACATTTCGCACTCACCTTCAGTAATTCCACTCAATGAAGTAATTCCACTTGATTAAAGGAGAAAAGCAGTATGTCTGAAACTAGTACGCTCATTGGTTACGCAGGTCGAACCATTGGTCGCGAAGATTTGGTGCTGGTGCCTACACCGCCAGCCACCGAAACTCACCGCCCGATTCCACACTACGAGATCGTTCGAGCCCTGGTGGAGACCCTCGGATTCCGCCACATTGGAGTTGTCAACGACGAGTACGCAGTCTCGCCAGACGGCATGAAAATGTTCGGTGTCCTTGACCTCGCGACCGAAATGCAAGGCTGCCGCTTCTCCATCGGCCTGCGCAATTCGCATGATAAGAGCATGCGTCTAGCGATGGTTTGCGGCTACCGGGTTTTCGTTTGCTCGAACATGGCTTTCGCTGGCGACTTTACACCGGTGCTCGCCAAACACTCGAAATCGTTCTCGCTCATCGACTGCATTTCGGTGGGGGTGGATCGCATGCAGCGGAACTTCGAGCCCATGAGAAAGCAGGTGGAAGCCTGGCAGAAAAGTGAGCTAACCGACGTGACCGCAAAGGTCGTGATCTACGAGGCTTTCGTCGAAGGCAAACTGGAAGTTCCGAAGCATTTGGCGCGCACGGTCCACGATCTTTACTTCGAGCCGAAGTATGAGGAATTTCGTTCACGCACCATCTGGAGTCTGTCGAATGCCTTCACATCGGCATTCAAGGAATTGGACACCATTCCGCAATTCAAGGCGACGGCCAAGCTGGGAGAGTTCCTGGAGACTCGGTTCTCCCAATCGTTCTGACCCAACACGGTTCCGCCCCGGGCCGTTTCCCGAGGGTAGAAATTTACAACGCCGTCAACTCGAGCTCCGCGCTTGGAACATTCCGTAACGCAAGGCGAGCGTCGGAAGCACGAGAAGATTTAACACAGTTGAGGTCACGAGACCGCCGAGGATGACGATGGCCATTGGTCCTTCGATCTCGCGACCTGGGTCACCGCTTCCAATCGCAAGCGGCAGTAATCCGAGGCCAGTGACAAGGGCAGTCATCAGGATGGGAGCCAAGCGCTCGGAAGCTCCCCGAAGTGCAGCGTCCAGTCCCCAAACCATCCCCTCCGTTTCTACTAGGTGCTCGTAGTGTGAGATTAACATGATGGAATTCCGGAGTGTAATTCCAAGCAGCGTTACGAAGCCGACAAGTGGGCCTAGCGAGAGATTTCCACTGCTCAGCATCGCAGCCAACATACCGCCGACCAAAACGAACGGCAGGTTTACGAGAACGAGCAATAAATTGTGGTTATTTCCCATCACGACAGAGAGAAGGAGAAGGATTCCGAGACCCGCAAGAACAGAGTTCATCAGCAAATCGCGTCGGGACTGAGCTTGAGCTTCGGCGGTGCCGGAGAATTGCACATACATTCCTGGCGGAAGTTTCAATCGAGAGACTGCAGCTTTTGCTTCCCCTACAAAGGTGTCGACTGGCCGGCCTTGCACAGCGCAGGTGATGGTCTTGTACCCTGCGTGCACCATCGTGCAATATGACATAACGTCCGGACGATTCGTAGATGTCGGCGAGTTGGTTTATGCTCACGTAGTTTCCGTCCGGGCTTCGGACGGGGAGAACACCGCGATCCGAGAATTGACCAAATTGACCTAGGCCTCTGCGACCTCGCAGAACCAGTTCGAGCTATTTAGCTTTTCGACCAGTACGGCGAGGTCCCAGGGTTCTTCCATCAGTTGGTCAAGCAGTTCGCTGTCGAGAGGCTTGAGGCTGAAGAATTCCCTGCGATAAAGCAGGGACTTGACCAGCGTTGCTTTCTTCATTCCTGGCATATCCTCGACCTCGACAGGTGCTAACCACCGTTCCCGCAGCGGGCGCAACAACGGCCTTAGCCATTGTGCGCCGGATGCGGTTGGACCGTAGTGGTTCCACAACCAATAGCTGTTACTGGTTGCCGCCGCCCTGAGATGTCGAGTCAGTTGCGGCCGCCTCCATGCCGAAGGCCAGCGCGTACTTCTTGCCCGCGAAATCGATCTGGGTCAGAGATTGGCTGCCATCATCGTTTTTGTGCGATTCGGTCGCGTTGTCATGACCCGCTTGACTAAGTTCGATCAAACGAGCAGGAACAGTTGCTACTACCTTTCCTTGCGACAAGATCATCAGCTCAACGTTAGAACTAGTTCCCTCCCAGGTAACCTTGTATTGTCCGGGCGCTAGTTGATGTCCACTGACCGTTAGGGGATCAGATACGTCGAATGAACCCTTGTTTGCTTTGTTTGCTGCGAATGCGCTGCTAGCCACCAACAGGGCCAGCCCGGGCAACACACTCTTGGAGATCGTCGATAGCTTCATATTCGTTTCCTTTTCTTTCCCGAAAACGTCGGGAACCGGCTTGGGGCGGCCTAGAGATGCCAGTGAGGCTTAGAGGCCTAAGACTGGCTCACAATATTTACGCAGAGCCGAAACGAGAACCGAGTGCTTCGCGAAACCTCGTCCTCAGCGTGTCTGCGTGCTCACATGCCGCCAAGCCGTGGGCACTGCATTCGCTGCAACCCTGAAAACTATTCCTCTATGACAATAGGGAGTGACTTCTATCTCCCAGTTAGCCTCGAAGGCGTTACGTCAACGCGCCCTGGAATGGATGCGATGCATTAGGTTTTAGTTCTGCCATTCAGATGAGAGGCGATAAGAAAAGTTACGGCGGTTCCCGGTCGTCTCGCTGCTTCGGTTTCTGGCTTACTCCTGCGGCAGCAAGCAACAAACATATCGGAAGCGACGAAACCAGCAGGGAATGCGTAGCTGTAACTTTCTTTCACGAGATCTCATCAAGAAGCTCGTCGAGAGAAGTACCAGCTAGCAGATCACGGGAGTACTGGGATGGATGCGCTTATACACATGCTTAAGTGCCGGAACACTTCAGAACCTGTCCCAGTCCAATGTGTCGCGGGATGTTTAGCTTGTGCTGCGCAGGTTGCCGCTTGAGTTACGACCAGACTCAGTTGTCGACCACGACCGTCACGCAGCCGCTCACGGAAGCGGAGATGATTTCTCGTATCATCGGCGGTGAACGCGAACTGTTCTATGATTTGATAAAGCCCTGTGAGCGGGCGGTCTTCCTTACCGCTTTCTCGGTCCTGAAGAGCGAAGCGGACGCCGAAGAGGTCGTGCAGGAAGCCTCCCTTAAAGCATACAAAGCTCTTGGCAGTTTCCGTGGAGAGGCGAAATTCAGCACCTGGCTGGTTAAGATCACATTGAATGAAGCGCGAATGAAGTTGCGTCGCTCGCGTGCGGAGTCCGAAGTTTCGCTTGAAGATTTTGCGGATGACGATGATAGCGATTACACGCCGGCAGTTTTGGCTGACTGGCGCGAGATTCCTTCAGAGGCCCTTGACCGGAAAGAACTGCGGACGCTTCTGCAACGCGGGTTGGACGAATTGCCGGAAAAATATCGTGAGGTATTGATCTTGCGTGACGTGCGAGAGCTGAATATAGAGGAGACCGCGCAATTGCTTGGTGTCAGCATAGGGATGGTAAAGACGAGGCTATTTAGGGCGCGTTTGATGATGCAGAAAATCGTGGCGCCCGAATTGCGAGCGCAAGGCAAGAGGTACACAAGAGGCTGATTATGGTGCTTGATTGCAAACACGTGTGGCGCGAAATCTCCAACTACATCGATGGAGATATTGATCCTTCGGTGCGCGCCAGTATGGAAGAACATCTGGCCCACTGCCACCATTGCGCAGCTATTCTGGACTCGACTCACAACATCCTTTATCTGATCGCTGATGAGCGCACATTCACCCTGCCGGTCGGTTTCAGCGAGCGGTTGCGGACGTGGCTCGAAGGTGAACTTGAGAAGTCAGAGCCCACCAGCCGATAACAATATCTATAGTTCATGGTGAAAGAGCGGGTGCGCGAGCAGTTCCCCTGCGATCAGGAGCAGGGTGATGATAGATGTACTAAGCTGTATCCATTTCTCCAAGCGTTCTTTTCGAGTCAGAGGACGTTGTCGCCATCGAGCTGCCGGGTTCCTGCGCATACGTTCTGCATTCCAAAAAAGGAAGAGATTGACTAGTGCACCGGCCCCGGCGATGGCCAGCATTGGAATCCGAAACCTGTTGGCATGGAAACCGGTCGCTGGTCCGGCGGCGGTGGCAGCAATGAGTGTAGAGAACCCGAGAGCTGTACTTATTCCGCTGACGAACACTGCCGCAGCACACACAGCTTGGACCGCGGCTAAGCCAAACGACCCCACGGTAAGGACGCGCCGGGCATCCCAGAATCGAAAAGAGGAGTTCTTGCTATCTCGACGCAGTTCACTTTCCGGAGTTTCTGTCGTTTCCACGGTTAGTCTCCAAGAGAAAAAAGGAAGCACCTCGAGTGGGATGCAACAGCTGGATCGGAAGTTACGCAACCGAGCTAGTGGCTCCATGGCCGTTGAGACCGTCCCGCTCTGTCGCAGCTAGATCAGAACCTGATCAGCAGACCACCGGTAAAGGCCACGTTATTTTGCAGGCTGATATCAATTTTCTGGTTGTAATTAGGCAACCCAGAATAGAAGTCACGCACTTCCAGTCGGAATCCAACGGGTATTCTCAGAACGCGAACAAAACTGCGGGTATCGATTCCGGCGCCAAACTCGAACGTGCCGGTATTGGTCCCGGCCTTGAACGATGTGCTGCTACTAGGTGCCGCCTCAAGAAAGCGCGCGTATCCCCCGCCGAAGGATAACCACGGGGCAATGTGTCCGGCGGGATTGAATTTTACCCGTACATGCGGGGTAAGGAATTCATAGGCGTATTGGGAGCTCACCTCTGGAGGGGGCTGACTCAGTGTGACGTCCAACGGAGAGGCCAGATAATCCACGCCTCCGTATATCGCCAGTCTCTTGGTAGTTGCGAGGCGCCGGTCGTATTCCGCTCCCAACGCCAGGCTTGCATCGAATGTCAGGTTGCATGTTGGTCCAACGCAGGACTGCCGGGAGAGGGTCTGACTCGGTGTTGTCGTGGCACCAATCACCAATCCAACTTCATTCTTTGTCTGCGAGTAAGCTGAGGGTAATAGACCGATGAATAGTGCGACTGTTCCGACGAAGATGCACAACTTTTGTCTAGCCATTGTCCCTTTCACTTGACGATTTGGTCTTTGCAGCTCAGCCCCGGCCCACTTTGTTCAAAACATTGGCCGCTCTGTAGTGCGAACAAAAAGGCACCACGATCGGACGGTTCCTGCAAAGCCTATGAGCACCTGACTCTCGTCCAGAAAATGATGACTGGAGTGCGCTTGGATTCAACTCACGCAGATTTCTCTCTCCGCAAGCGGAACTCGATTACCTTTCCGTGTAGGTCTGGAAAACCCCCGCCCCATCTTTCTTTGGAAGCTATTTGGTATGTAAAACTCAATTACCTTTGCCTCAATTAACCGCCTTCTATTGCAAACACTTTGTGTCAGGTGTGCACGCTTGCACCTCCCCGAAACAGTCTTGTGTTGAAATCACTCGTTGGATGTTCGTAGTCAGGGGAAGTTACGTTCCTGCAAATGGACCCAAAGGCCGTTAGAGCGGACGCTCAAAGCCGGAGGTAAAGCCACCGGCACACCCGTTCTGGAGAGCCTGTATAAAAAGATGAAGGACAAGCCCGTGACGGTCGACCTGGCGAACTTGTGGAAGGAGTTGGGGATTCAACGATCGCAGAACGGCAACATTTCTTTCACCGATGACGCCCCGCTCGCTTCGGTGCGCGAATCGGTTGCCTTCTGTACACCTTCACAGTAAGCAGCCCACTCAGCTGGCGGCGATGTAACTTTTTGAAGCGCAAAAGCACCACCCGGGTGGACCCACGAACCTCCGGAAATAATGTCCCTAAGGGTTTTCGGGACCGCCAGTCACTTCCACAATATCCGCCAATCCCATGCCGCAGACTCTCTCCGTGAGCGCTGCTCAGACTAGTCGAGAAATGTTCGCAGGCGCCAAATCGCAGGTTGAGTCGGCGGAGGCTGTGCTAATTGAACGCGTCCTCAGTGGGCAAGAAGAGGCGTTTCGCGAACTTGTGCGTCCCTACGAACATGCCGTGTACATGACTACACAAGCTATCCTGAAGAACGAAGCCGACGCCGAGGACGCAGCCCAGGACGCCGTTTCAAGGCATTTACCAATCTTGGCAGGTTTCGTGGTGACTCGAAATTCAGCACCTGGTTGATCCGAATCGCCACCAACGAAGCTCTCATGAAGTTGAGGAAGGGCCGCCACCAAAAACTTCACGAACCGTTGGACCAGCAGCGCAAGGACGACGAAGGCGATTATATCCGCCGAGACTTCGCCGACTGGCGGGAGATTCCCTCCGAGGCGCTGCAGAAGAAGGAGTTGCGGCAAGCGCTTTCTGCAGCGCTCGCGTCATTGACTCCCAAACACAGGGAGGTGTTCGTTCTCAGAGATGTGCAGCACTTCAGCATCGCGGAAACCGCCAATCTGCTCGGTATCAACAAGAGCGCTGTGAAAACACGCCTGATGCGTGCCCGTCTTCAGATGCGAGACGCTCTTGCGCCTGGCCTAGATGGGAGTTGGAGCACTGGCCGAAGGGAATACCAACAGGTGAGACCATGGTAATCGAAATCAGTTGCGAAGAAGTCTGGCGCGAGATCTCTGATTACCTCGAGGGAGAGATCAGCGCGGAATTGCGCGAGCGGATGGACGAGCACTTTAAGGGCTGTAAACATTGCACGGCCGTACTGGATGGAACTCGCAACGTAGTGCGGTTGGTGGGCAATGCGGCTGCCTTCGAATTACCTGCCGGTCTCAGCGATCGTATGTACAAGAAACTTGACCGTAAGCTTTCGAAGCGCTGCAAGTCGAGAAAGGAAGGATCCTTTCGGCGTGTAACCTCGAATTAGAGAAACGCATCGTACGAATACAAGCTTCAAACATGATGACTCCCGATGCACTCCGCGGCCACTACGACTCGCTTGCATGGATCTATCGCACTTTCCAGCGTGGCGAATTTATTGCGGATGCTTTCCCGAGCACCATTTGACGGATGGAGATTCGGCGGGGGTTAACATGACCAATCGTTTGACGTCCTTGATAGTGGTCCTATTCTCGGTTACGGCGTGTTTCGCTCAGGAAGGATTGATCGTTCAGACCCAGGGGAAGCAGAAGTGGCCCGCTGCAGAGGCACAAAAGATCTACCTTTCGGCATGCTCGGTAGTTCAACAGGAATTCGGCAACAGTCGTCCGGTCGCGCCCCGAGTCACGCTGGTTCTGGGCGCCAGCAAGAACGAGGTATTGTTTCAGGGACAAGAAGTGAGGCTTACCAAATGGGATCCTTACGGCTTCGCCCAGGGAGTCGTATGGTTGGCCTTCGTGGATCTCATGCCATCGCAGCAGAGGTTAGCCATAGCAAAGCGGGCTGTGGACTGGGTGGATGCAACCGTCGACGTAGAACATCTCAGAAAATAGCGCGGCACCCGGCCCTCGGTGACTTGGGGAAGGCAGCATTGGAATTGTGCACGGCGTGCAAGCCAGATCAGACACATAGATCGTGCTTCGGCTGCGGTTTATTTGTTTGCCAAAAATGCTGACCGCTACACCCGCAGGCTGGTTCTCGATCCACGAATCGCGCCCCGAGAATTGCGCCGCATCCGGCCAGTGGGAACACCTGCGCCGGCCTTGTGGTTCTTCGCCCTGGGTCTCGGAGTGCTGCCCATCCTGCTCGGGTAGAGCAGCGCTGTTGATATTTTGACGAGTCTCTGACTTCTAATAACGCGCAGGAAGCATCGCAATACTTAAAGATAAGTTGTTAATCTCTGCTGTCTGGAACCGTCTTGAAAGCCGATGAGTCAGTTTCATTTCATTGTGTAACTTTGAGTCAGCGCAAAGCATCGTTACGTATGATCACACACTCCGGCATTATGGTGAGTTCCAATGCAATCCGAGAACACTACGACTCGTTCGCATGGATTTATCGCACTTTCTGGGGAGATCACATACACCACGGTCTCTTCCTTCGCGGGAACGAACTGCCACAAGAGGCTCAAGTCAATCTTCTCGAACACTGCGCTCGTCTGAGCAATATTAAGAGGGGGCTTCGTGTCCTCGACGTTGGCTGCGGTCACGGCGGGACTTGTGTCTATCTTGCACATCGCTACGACTGTCGCACCGAAGGACTAACGTTGAGCCCGAAGCAGGCCCTTCTGGCCAAACAGAATGCGAGGCGCGCAGGGGTTGATGGGTTGACTCGCTTCCTGGTCGCCGATGTGGAGAGTCATGTCTTTCCTTCCGGAGTTGTTGACTTGGTGTGGACCATGGAATCATCGGAACATTTTCGTGATAAGTCCGGCTACTTTCGCCGCGCTGCTTTATCCTTAAGGCATGGTGGCCGGCTCATGCTCGCCGCTTGGACTGGTTCGATGCAAAACCCCAGAGTGAGAGCAGTAGCAAATACCTTCCTCTGCCCGTCGCTACAGAGCGCTGAAGATTATGAACAACAGATCAAGAGCGCTGGTTTAGGCATTCGGTTCCGCGAAGAGATAACTGCGAAAGTTATGCGCACCTGGGAAATTTGTCTGGAGCGCGCTCGCAAGCTGCGAATTCTCATCAGCGTCTTCCCAAGCCAGGTGCGGGAGTTCGTTCGTGGTATCAGCACAATCCTCGAGGCGTATCGCTCGGGGGATTTAACCTATTCCGTCATAGTGGCCGACAAGTGAAAAATCGTACCACTTTGCTGGCAAAACGGAGTAACCCAGAATGAGAGGAGAGCAGCCGTTGAGATCCTTCCCCGAAATACCTGCTGCGAATGTGTCGGCACCTGGCTACTTGCCCGGCGCGCCCATTCAAGTTCTGGTAGCGGAGCCCGACGTTGTGAGCCGGAGGCTCATTTGTTCACTAATTGAGTGCGAACCAGAAATGACAGCAGAGTGTGTCGATGACTCTCTTATGATATCCGCGATTCGACATTTCACCGGCACCTTGCTGACAAAATGAGTCATCAAAAAGAGCTAGATGAGGTATTGAGCCTAGTCGAGACGCTTTGTACTGCTGAGCAAATCCGAGACCTGTTGCGCACCCGAAAGGGCAACGAGAACATTCGGATCACCGCAGAAGACAAAGATGATTTGGTGGGGCGAAATCTGCGCACCGCGTTGGAAACCAAAGCTATAGAAATTGAGAAGGCCTTCGATCTTATTCGCGATGCGGAAGAGAATGGAAATCAGCACATATTTTATTACCGGGCCAGCCAAAAATTGGCTGACACGCTAACTTTTGAGCATGTAGCCAAGCAACTATGGGGTGCGTCTTGGAACAAAACGGTTGCTGAGTTCCCCTCAATACGGCTAAAACCTGATAGTTACAAAATCAGTGATTTTCGACTTTTCAGTACGCGGAAACCAAAAGATTGGATTCTCAAGATTTACGGTCAGAAGACCATCATGCGGCCTACGGGCAAAACGGATACTGAGTCAGATGGATCAGTGTGGAGACAATTTATTCCCGAGAATCTGCGCATCGTGCTCTCGGCACGCTGGAATGCTCCCGATCTGCTGGAAATAAGAATCCAGCGAAGTGAGTCACGGAAACATGTCGAGGAATGGTACGACCAGGTGTGGTCAACGCTTTCTCAAGCTGTTACAAGAGACCAGTTCAAACCCTGGGAACTGAAAACTGCAATGCGGAACATTGCTCTTCAAGCAGAGGAGAATGCCGAAATTTATGATTTCCGGGATGTGGGAGTCGTCGATGACATCAATGAGATTTTTGGCAGCTTCCAAGCATTTTCGGACGAAGGAAATCTTTTCAAGAGTCAGCTAACCCGCGACGCCGTTAAAGGCTTCTTGGAATCTGGCGGCGACCTCAACAGCTTGGCTGTTCGATGGTTTGCGCGGCCCACTTCGGAGCCTCAAGAGGAAATGAAAACTCTGCTAGGTGTGCGGCGGAAACTGCATGAAGTGCTGGTCGCCGGGCACTGCAAGGCGGGAGATTTGGATTATGTCACCAGTCAGCTTCGAGCATTTAGCAAAACAAAATCCTAAGTACAAACGGGCTATCGAGCAGCTTCAAGCCTGGGTCAACGCACATCCGCAAGATCGCGTTCTCAATCCGCTAAAACTCCGTAAGGACATTCGCAATGTGAATCCAGCAGAGCTTACTATGGCGCTCGATTTGTTGAGGAAAGCTGGCCTTCTGCATCGAGTGTACAAAGTAGTGACGCCAGCCGGTGTACTTGCCGATGCGGAGTTCGATGATCCAACCGCGATTCCTGACAAGCTGCCAGATCGTTTCGAGGAGTATTTCGAGACATCCGACGCAGATGTGATCCCGGTGTTTCGGCGAATCGCATGAAGGAAAAAGCCTCAATCGACAAAGCGATTGAGATGGCGCACGACTTAAATTCGCGCATTATCAAAACTCCTGGGAAACGTCTCAAAGTCATTGAACAGTTTTATTTGGAGAAGAGCAGCACTGGGGATTCGGATGAGGCGCATTTAGCCTTGCTTTATAAATCGCTGGCAGGCGAGGTCGCAGATATGGGTGTTCCAGACTGGTTCGCTAAGGCCGGATATCTCTCAGGCGGCGTCACATTACTTTTTTTCATGGCCCTCGTAGTCGCAAGCATCTTCGGTCATCAGGTGCCGCATGAGTCTCGTTTCTTAGTGGGCCTGGTCGTTGCGCTTGGAGGTTCCCTCGCAGTCACGTTTCTAGGGGGTGAGATGGCTGCTTCGGGGAAGATTCCGATTGCCGCGCAGCATCCACTCAAATTCAGTGCGACCGGAGGCGTCGCAACTCTTGTAGTCTTACTTGCCCTGATGCATTATTTCTATGGATAGTTTTTTCCTCAGGCGTACTAAGGTCCCGAGAGGAATGTGCTGGCCGCGATTAGACGCCCAGGAGCTGTTGCCCAAAAAGGCGTGCAGGTTCAAGTCTCGGACACAAGTCCTGAAACTTGAGTGATCTGTTCGGGCCATATCTCCGATTTTAACTAACTAGCCTTTTCTTGCGCACTCAGTGGTCGCGACACACCGGCTAACGCCACAGGCACCTGCTCAGAATCAGCGACCGGTATCACTGGTATCACTTCGCCGGAGTTTCGAAATCTGTTCGATTAAGTCAGCTATGCAATACACACTATTATCGAACCAGAGCGGGACACTGATGTCTAGCAAGTCTGTTCGGGAAGTGCGTGTCAGCCGAGCACAACAGGTTACGCGTGGCTCATGCAGCAGGGGCGGCACCCGCCGCTGGGTGTTGCCGCATCATCTCCAGCATCTTCTGTTTCATTTCCTTTGCCGCCGGTTCAGCTTTGTGCGTACCCACCATCCATGAATAGCCGTCGGGATCCACAATGGTGCCGCAGCGATCACCCCAAAACATGTCCATCACCGGACCTTGGCTGGTGGCGCCGATTTTGGTCGCCTTGTCAACGACCTTGTCCACATTTTCTACATAGATAAAGAGTCCAGCTGGCGAGGCGCCAACGCTCTTCGCGCTACGTTTTCCCATCGCATCATTCTCCGGCCCGAGCATGAGAGTTGCGCCGCGCAATGTCAGCTCAGCATGCATGGGTTTTCCGTCAGGACCGTTCATGATGGCGCGTTTAGAAAAGCCAAAAGCCTTCTGATAGAAGCTCACAGCGGCCGGAATATCTGAGACCGTGAGCATCGTCGAAACGGCGCCGTACTGTTTTTTGTTTAGCGGATCAATCTTTTTCTTTGCCATGGTGCTCCTTTCACGAGGAATACATTCTAGCGAAAAGGGGCAGTATCTGGCCGAGAATCCGCATTGCTCGGTAAGGGTTGGGGAGCGAGCAG